>OCTX012203243.1_pt1 | contig 20646 bp, 17 predicted proteins | sample 1539691 | NCBI WGS metagenome assembly OCTX01 (sample SAMN02144231, study PRJEB22623) | gut metagenome | biome: sheep rumen | host: Ovis aries | place: New Zealand
GTGGGGTCGAGCAGCGCGTACATGTTGAAGATGACGTCGTCGATGGTCATGGGCTCGCCGTCGGAGAAGACGATGTCCTCGCGCAGCTGGATGTCGTAGTCGACGGTGCCGTCGGCATTCTCGGTGACGGTGACGTTGGCGGGGCCATAGTAGGTGTAGTCGGTCCCGTTGAACTCGATGGTCTCACCGTCGATGCCGTTGTAGACGATCTGGCCAAGGCGGTCGGTGGGGATGAGGGCGACCTGCGTCATGCTCTGGGCGTCCTGGTCGTAGGCGGTCTCGGCGAAGTACGGGGAGAACTTGCTGGAGAACGGGGAGTAGCCGACGACCATTGGGGTGTCGCCACCTGCGGGGGCCTCCTCGCCGCCCTCTTCGCCGCCTTCCTCGCCGCCGTCGGCGGCCGGCTCCTCGGAGCCGCCGTTGCCACAAGCGGCAAGCAGGCCAGCGGCGCTGGTGACGCCAGCGGCCTTGAGGAAGTTCCTACGAGTGAGCTTGTCCATGGTAATATCCCTTCCTTTCGGGAAACACACCCCTTTGGTGCAGTTAGGCAAACTTTACCAGATTAAATGGTGCCAAAGAAGCGCGAGCGGAAACGTTTGCGTATGATTTGACCAAAGGTAGGCCCTATGACAGGCGTGGCAGGGGAAGGCCATCCTGTCACGTGGTGACCTCGAAAATCCTGCGGACGTCGTCGCGCCTGTGCCAGACGAAGGCGAGGGCGGCAACGATGCTCACAACACCGCAGATTGCGACGCACACGCGATAGTCGAGAACCTCTCCGAGGGCACCCACGAGCAGGGAGAACACACAGCAGGCGGCGGAGATGTAGGCGCCTGCGAATGCGTTCACGCGCGAGCGCATGTGCTCGGGGATATAGCGCTGCGTGGCTGACTCGCGCAGGATCAGGCTGTTGCTGCCCAAGAAGCCGCAGGCCGCACGATTTGCGAGCATGAACGGGTAGGGAAGCCACAGCAGGATCGCGTCCATCACGTCGTAGAACAGGTACACGAACAGGCACAGGCCAAAGCGTCTCTCTCGAGGCACCTTGACCTTGTACTGGATGGTGCTTCCCAGCGTTCGCCCGGCGAACTCCGCAACGGAGAAGAACGCGTACATGGCGGCCGAGAAGCCCGGCGTGGTGCGGAAGAACGCGATGAGGATGGGCGAGTACCCGCAGGCAAGGCCATTGGAGATGGCTTGGTAGCCCATCAGGCCGCGCATGCCCCGCTCGTCCTTGAGCCAGCGAAGCGACTCGCGGATGTCGGCGAACCACAGGGAGAGGCCGCCTTCCTCCCGATGCTCCCGTTCGTGTTCCTTGACGCGGACGAAGCTCTCGATGAGGGCAGCGGCGACCGCGAGGCCGCCTTGTGCCATGAGCAGGCGTGGCACGCCGATGGTGTCGAGCAGCACCGCGGCAAAGGGCGTCATGATGACGGCAAGCGTGGTGTAGAGCATGGAGGAGACGGCAAAGCCCTTCTGCTCCGCACCGAGCGGGATGACCTCGGGATAGAGGCTGGTCCATGCGAGCTCGTCGATCGCCTCGAGGCAGGCGAGCAGCAGCGAGACCACCAGGTATCCCACGTAGGAGAACTCGAAGAAGGCGAGCCAGCAGCCGAGGGCCACATAGGCGAGGCCGCAGACGAGGTCACCACCCACGAGGAACGCCTTGCGGGGCAGACGGTCCATGAAGGGGGATACCACCAAGGGCACGAGCGTGTGGGGGAAGAGCGTGATGGCTATGACGAGTGCCGAGGCGAGCGTGGAGCCCGTCTCGTCGAAGACGAAGAACGAGAGCGCAAACTCTCCGGCGATGCCACCGGCAGCACCAAGGATGGTCGCGAGCGTCACGAGCGTGAAGTCGCGTGTCCAGAGCTTTGGTTCGGGGGTCTTGGGCGCCATCGCGCCGCGCGGGGAAACGGTTTCCATGAGGGGGTGCCTCCAACTAGATTGTGGGGATGGGGAGCTGCTTATCTAGTTAGCTGCGACGCTTGCTCATGGATGCGATCCTCCTGAATTTGGATTGACAACCCAGCCATCATAGCACGCGGCCCTGCGGGGCCTGCTCCCGAGGGGCTCGTCTGGAACAGGCAGGTGCGAGAACGCCTCGATTGGTCGACGAGCTCTCATGCGGGCGGGGAGAGAACGCATCGATTGGTCGACGAGTTCTTATGCGTGGGTGCACTCCTGCCGCGCACGGGCGAAGCAGAGGGCAGCAGCAAGGACGAGCAGGATGTGCCCCACCGAGTACGCAGCGCCGCCGGTCGTGCCTGAATAGCCAAAGCTGACGTCGAGGCCGTTGGTGAGCAGGTGGAACAGGGCCCCCACGGCACAGGCGATGCAGGCGACGAGTGCCACGAACAGCCGCTGCCCCACGCTCTGGGTGCGAGCCCCCTCCTGCTCCTCGAGCTGCTCGGGCTTGACCCTCCAGAGCGACGCCCCCAGCATCCGGGAGGCGGAGAGGCCTGCCGCGACGACCGCCACCACATAGGGAAGCAGCACGTACGGCGCATTGTCCATGCCGGGTGCCGGAATGCAGCCCGCCGCGATCAGGCAGGCGAACGCCCCGCCCAGGTACAGCCAGAAGGGGCGGGTGGAGGGCTTGCCCCCAGCGTCTTTCCTGCGCTTCTTGCTCATGCGATGTCCGAGAGGTCGCATGCCTCGAGCCAGATGCTCGCACGCTCGCATGCCTCACGCAGGCAGGCTTCGTCGAAGGGGCTCACCAGGCCGGCGTTCGCCAGGAGCTCCTTGAAGGTGACGGAGCCACCCTGGCTCGTGTAGGCCATGTAGTGCTCCCAGGCGTTCCTCTGGTCCTCCTGGATCATCGCCCAGAACTCGAGGGCCACGGTCTGCGCCAGGCAGTAGTCGATGTAGTAGAACGGCACCTCATAGATGTGCATCTGGCGCTGCCAGCCCTCGCCATCGGCGTAGAACGGGATGTCGCCGTCAAGGCGGATCCAGGGCATGTAGGTTCCGAGCAGCTCCTTCCAGACGGCGTGCCGCTCGGCGGGCGTCATCTCGGGGCGCTCGTACACGATGTGCTGGAAGTGGTCGACCATCGTGCCGTAGGGAATGAAGGTCACGCCGCCCGAGAGGTGGCTGAAGAGGTACTTCTTGGTGTCGGGGCCAAAGAAGCCCTCGCACCACGGCCACGCGAAGAACTCCATGGACATGGAGTGGACCTCACAGGACTCCATGCCGCCGAACACGTAGCTCATGGGGATGCGCTTGCGGTTGAGCCAGCCCTCGAAGGCGTGGCCCGCCTCGTGGGTGATGACCTCGACGTCGCCCTGCGTGCCGTTGAAGTTGGCGAAGATGAAGGGCACCTCGTAGTCGGCGATGGAGGTGCAGTAGCCGCCGCCCTCCTTGCCCTCGGTCGAGAGGACGTCCATGAGCTCCTGGTCGAGCATGGTGTTGAAGAACTCGCTCGTCTCGGGCGAGAGCTCGTCGTAGAAGCGCTTGCCCTGGGCGATGATGTCGTCGGCCGTGCCCTGCGGGCGCGGGTTGCCCGAGCGGAACGAGAGCGCTGCATCCGAGAAGGACAGCGGGTAGGGCACGCCGATGCGCTCTGCCTGATGGCGGTAGATCTCCTCGCAGAGCGGCACGACGTAGGCGATGACGGCGGCGCGGAACTGCTCGATGTCATCCTTGGTGTAGCAGTTGCGCTGCATGCGGTCGTAGCCGAGCGGGATGTAGTCGGCGTACCCGAGCTTCTTGCCCATGGTGTCGCGCAGGTGGACGAGCTCGTCGTAGATGCGGTCGAAGTCCGCCTGATGCTCCTTGTACCATGCCCCCTCGGCCTTCCATGCGGCCAGGCGGGTCGCGTCGTCGGCGTCGGTCTTGAAGGGCGTGAGCTGCGAGAGCGTGTAGACGCCGTCCTGGAAGGGGATCTGCGCCGAGGCGATGAGCTTGCCGTATTCGGTGGTGAGCTTGCTCTCTGCCTGCATCTCCGGAATGATTGCGGGCGAGAAGCTGCGGGCCTCGATCTCGGCGTTCAGGAACATGAGGTTGCCGTACTCCGCCTCGAACTGCGGGCGGAAGGGACTCTCGAGCATGGCGAAGGTCCACGTCTGCTCGGGCTCGCGCAGGAGCGGCATGCTCTCGTCCCACCAGTCCTGCTCGGCGCTGTAGAACTCGTCGCGCGTGTCGATCGAGTGGCGGATGTAGCAGAGGTTGCTCAAGGTGTCGACATGCCGTTCGAGCGTCTCCTTCTCGAGGAAGACGGCCTTGGCCTCCTCGTAGCTCCCTGCCGCCTTGAGGCGTGCGGTGAGCCCTGCGAGCTGCCCGATCACCGCATCGATGTCCGGACGCTCGTAGGGCATGTCCTTGAACTTGAGCCGCTCGACCATGTGGGTACTCCTCCGTCACCTTCGTTGCCAGACGGGAAGTAGTGTAGCGCGGACGGGGGCAAGGCGTCACGCCCCCGTCCGCAAAGCCCATGTCAGCCCAGCATGGCTTCGACGGCTACGACGAAGCCGATGGTGAGCACGACGATTCCGATGACGGCAGCCCAGGCGGCGGGACGCCCACAGTTTATGGTCCAACCCATGCCAAAGCGCTTGGGCACGAAGACGCTCGGGTCATCGGGGTTGAAGTAGACAAAGCCCAGCTTCCAGAAGCGGTCATCGTCGCGGGCGACCTCGTCGCTCGTGCGGAGCTCCGCGGCCGTGCGTCCACCAGCTTGGCCATATTTGGCGGAGGCCCAAATCGCGGCGGCCGCGAAGGCGATCGAGGCGACGGTGATGATGGTGCCTGCGGTCCCCAGGGAGACGGCGCCTATGCTGGAGAGGAGGAACGTCGCGCCCATGCAGGCACTGAGCATGAGGCCGCCCACGAGCATGACGATGCTCTGCAGACGTGCGAACTGCCCATAGGCAAGCGCGGAGGTCGCGGGGGCCGCCGGGTCGATCGGCTTCTTGGAACGTAGGACTCCCCAGTGCACGAACGTGAACGCCACGCCCATGAACGCGGCGATGAGCACGGGATAGAGCGCGACGCCCAGGGTCTTGTCGGCATAGCTGTTGACCGTGCCGTCGAGGCCCGCGTGGATGGGTATCTGGTCGGGCATGCGGTCATAGGAGAGCAGCGCAAAGGCCGCGATGGCAGCGACCACCACCACGTGCAGGAGCTCCCAGGCAAGCGAGACGGGCTGGGGGATGGAGTCGTCCGAGACGAAGGCGGCAGAGCGCGACTCCTGGGCGGTCCATCCCTCGGTGGCCTTGAGCGCCCGTACGCGCGACCGTGCGCGGAGCATGTAGGCGAAGGAGGCGGCGAGGGGCACGAGCACCGCCACCGTGATGACGACGGATGCCGTGAGGTCGTCTGCCTGTGGGAGCATGAGTGAGGTGACTGCCATGCCGATGACCGTGACCAGTGCCGTCACGATGAGGTACCCACGGTAGAGAGCCTTCACGCGGGGATCCTGCTTTGCCGAGGGCGGGACCGTGACCGTGAAGCACTCGGTGGGCGGCATGATGAACGGGGTGACGATGAGGATGGCACCCACAAGGGCAACCATGAGGACCATGCTGGCGATGATGAAGGTCATTTCTGGTCACCTTCCCTTCCTTGCGAGAAAACCGACTGCGCCTGTGCGGACGCAAGTGCGACGAACTCCTCCTGCGACCCGCCCTGCGCCATGAACTCGAGGGCGAGGTGCGTCATCTCCGACTCGATGCGTTGTCGGTGCTCCTGCGCCTTGGCCGCGGTCATGGTTCGTGCCGTGTCGGCGATGACGGCGCCGCTCCTTCCGCGCATGGTCACGTAGCCCTCGTCACGCAGCACCGCATAGGCCTTGTTCACGGTGTGCATGTTCACGCCGAGGTCGCTTGCGAGCGAACGTACGCTGGGAAGGGTGTCGCCGGGGGAGAGCTCTCCCGTGGCGACGGCATGCACGACCTGCGTGCGGATCTGCCGGTAGATTGGCTCTTCCGAGGAGAGATTGACTTCCAACAGCATGTTTCCTCCCATCTGTTATATGTGTACTATAACAGATAGAGCAATCTTGTAAAGGAAGGAATCATGAAGGGGTGTCTGGTTGCTTGCTTCGCGCCTATCCCCGTCCTGGGGTACGCGAGAGTTCCCGCCGACTAATTGAATCACCCGCTAGCAAGATTTCCGCCCTCGGACTCGTTTCCCCTGCTACCATGTGCTTAGCATGAAACGCAGCTAAAACGAGTGGGGGATGCACCATGGATTCCGACAAGCAGAAGCGATATGGCACGAGGCGCTCGGACGCAGGCACGCGCTCGAGGAGGACGAGTTCCGCGAGGCAGACGTCCGACCAGCGTCCGCAGGTGGAGGCCCGCGGGTCGTCCGTGCGCCCCACGAGGGAGCGTCCCGCGGGGGAGCGCAGCTCCTCGACGCGCCGTCACACGGCTGACGCCGGCAATCCCTACCTCGCAGACTCGTCCTCGAGCAAGCGCACCACGAGTCCTCGTCGCAGCTCCCGCCCCTCCTCGGATGCGGCGAAGAAGGCTGGCAGGGCCGTGGGCAACGTCGCCCGTTCCGTCGGTGACGTCGGAAAGGGACTGGCCTCGCGGGCAAGCTCCGGCTTTGGCGCCCTCACCAGCCGCTTCCCGCTCCACTACGTCCTTGGTGCGGCGGCCGTCCTCGTGCTCGCCCTGGTCCTTGGCATCAACCACCTCACGCGCATCCGCGTGACGGTCAACGACCAACCCGTCACCGTGAGCAGCTGGAGCACCGTGCAACGGCTGCTCGACAGGGACATCGTGACACCGGTTCCCGGCGATTTGCTTGCCGTGGATGGCTCCGTCATCACCGAGGGCGGGGGAGACGTGGCCTCCGTCACCATCAATGGGGAGGCGGCGACCGTTACCACCAAGCTCAGCCGTGGTGACGTGGTGACCATTGGCGACGGTGCCGACGTCACCGAGGAGTACACGAGCACCGAGGAGCCCATCGCGCATGGGTCCTCGAGTGACGAGGCGCTCTTCGAGAACTACTGGAACGGCTCCATCCACCTGCTGTCCGACGGCCAGGACGGCGTGCGTACCACGCGCACGGGCAGCGTCTCCGGCAAGACCGTCACCGAGGTCACCACCCCGGCGATCGATGCCGGCTTCCACATCTACACGGCGAACGTTGGCGAGGACAAGGTCATCGCCCTCACCTTCGACGACGGTCCCTGGCCCGAGACCACTGATGCCATCCTCGACATCCTGGAGCAGTACGGTGCCCACGCGACGTTCTTCACCATCGGCAACCAGATCGCAGAGCATCCCGACCAGGTCAAGCGTGCCATCGAGCTGGGCTGCCAGGTGTGCACCCACACCTGGGACCATGCCGCAGGCTCTGGTGGTGGCGTCAACATCTGCTACATGTCTGCAGAGGAGCAGGTCAACGAGATCCAGCAGGGCTACAAGGCCATCGCCGACGTCACGGGCAGCGAGCCCCCGCACTACTTCCGCGCACCGGGAGGCAACTTCTACGGCGAGGCGGTCACCAACCTGTGGCCCTACGTCGACGCCGAGATCGGCTGGGACGTGGACACCGAGGACTGGAGGCAGCCCGGGTCCGACTACATCGCCCAGATGATCCTGTCGGCAAAGCCCGGCCAGGTCATCCTCATGCATGATGGCGGTGGTGACCGCTGGCAGACGGTCGAGGGCCTCAAGCAGGCGATTCCCCAGCTCGTGGAGCAGGGATACACCTTCGTCACCATCGAGGAGCTGCTTGCCTACGGCGCCCCGACGGAGCAGGCGGACGCGTAGGCGGAAGATCCGGAGGGGGCATCCCCCTCTCATGCCCGCGCGAAAAGCCCTTTTGTTGCGACAAGGGCGGGGATACGAGTAAAATCGTCACGTTATGGGCAGTGCCCAAGCTTGGCGGGAGACCGACGTGACGACTGACGAATTGCAGACGGAGCAGGACGAGGTGGCGCGTGACGACGCGCCTGCCTCCGAAGAGCCTGTCGACAAGACCGTCATCTCCTCCACGACGGCGATTCCCGCCGACGAGAGGCATCAGCTCAAGGAGGAGCCCTTCGAGGTCCCCGAAGTCACGCCCATGCCCACCTGGGCCCTGGGGGTGATGTTTGCCGCTGCCGCAGCCATCGTCGCGGCCATCGCGATTGCCTTCCTCACCCCACCCACGCTCGCCCTCGACCGCGTGGTCATGGACTTCGATGCCGCCGAGCTCGAGGGCATGGAGCTCTCGGACTCCGTCTATGCCGTCAATGACGGGTATAAGCTGGTCGGCGAGCAGGCCTCGGGCATCGAGGACAACGGCACGGGACACAAGGTGGCCTACATCGACGCCGCGTTCGAGAACGAGAGCTTCTCCGTCGTCATGGGCATCGAGCAGGCCTACGAGCTGGTCGGTCGCGAGTGGGTGGCGAGGGACTACCGCATCACGCACGTCGACGCCCTGCCCATCGCACCGGTCGACGCGGACCTTGTCCTGTCGGACATCGAGAAGGTCTTCACCAAGGTCGCGCCGTACCGTGGCTCCCGCATCGAGGAGGTCTATGCGGGCGGTGAGTTCGAAGTCGTCGAGAACGCGCTGGACAAGGACGACGACGGGAACATCATCTGCCGCACTACCATCGCCATGCACCGGACGCTCGACCTGAGCCAATATGACGGCGAGGTCACGGTGACCTTCAGGTTCTATCCCGGCGCCGCGTCGAGTGATGCCGGCACGTGGCGACTCATCTCGGCCGATGCGAGCGAGGAATCGTGGACGCCGTCACTCGCCCCCATCAAGGGCACGTGGCTGGGCGTTCTCGAGTCGACCACCAACACGAACCTGATTCTCGACACCGGGCGTTGCATGGCGGGCCTATCCGCCGGCCTCACCCTCGAGGTGACCGAGTTCAACCAGAGCAGCGGCCGCATGACCGCCAACATCACCTTTGTCGCACACAACCACGCAGGCATCCCGGAGGACTCCGAGGGCACCGACGGCGACGTCGTCGTGACGCTCGAGGGGCAGGTGGTGAACCTCGACCCCAAGACGCTCGAGGGCTCGCTCGTTCCCCTTGAGTCCGGCGGTGAGCAGGGCTCCTTCCAGATCGATTTCTATAACGACGATGGCGTGTGGGAGGCGCAGGTCACGAGCGGGATTGCCGGCAGTGACAGCGTCTTCGCGCTGGGCATGACGGAGTTCGTCGACGTGTATGTCCTCGAGCGCGGATAGGGATACGGGCGAACAGTGCGGAGTTGCGGAACCCCCACTAGGCACGAGCCTTTTGGGCGTGGAACCAGATAGCAGGGAAGCGAGGCGGTGATGGACGCGACGTCGATGATGACGTTTCGGGCAATCGGAGAGATCAACAAGGCGATCTCGCAGGCGGAGTCGCTTGACGATGCGCTCAAGGGGTGCCTGAGGGTCATTCAGGAAAGCCTTGGTGCCGAGCACGTCGTCATCTGGTACTACGACGAAAAGGGTGACAAGCGCCTTCATCCCGAGTTTTGGGTGGGACCGAACGACCTCACGTCCGTGAGCCATGCGGTGGGCGAAGGCGCGGTCGGAAGGTCCTTCCAAGGGCAGCGGGCGGTGCGCTCCCTCTGGTTCGAGGCGTCGCCCGACCCGTGCACCCAGGCTGACTTCGCAGGCGTCGACGTGAGGTCCTCCGTCTGCGCGCCCTTCTCGAGCAGATTTGACAACTATGGCGTCATCCAGGTCGTCAACAAGGCCGGAGGCAAGCGCCTCACCGAGGAGGACGCCGACGTCATCGAGATCATGAGCATGCTCGTCGCCCAGGCGGTGGCTGACAACGAGTCTCGCTTCGAGGCGTGGCAGCATGGCCCCACCATCATGGAGCTGCGCGACATCACGCGGGAGTTCCAGAACGGCGACACCATCTCCAAGGTCCTGCGTGGCATCAACCTCGACGTCTACGAGGGCGAGTTCCTGGTCCTGCTCGGCGAGTCCGGATGCGGCAAGTCCACGCTGCTCAACATCATCGGTGGCATGGACAAGGCCACGTCGGGCACCTTCCGCTACCTCCATCAGGACCTCTCGGACGCGGACCCGACCACGCTCACGGAGTATCGGCGCCGCAACATCGGCTTCATCTTCCAGAGCTACAACCTCATGCCCAACCTCACCGCCTATCAGAACCTCGCCCTCATCGCCGACCTGGTGGACGATCCCATGCCGGTCGACGAGGCGCTCAAGAGCGTGGGGCTCGAGTCTCGCGCCAAGAGCTACCCCTCCCGTCTCTCCGGTGGCCAGCAGCAGCGCATCTCCATCGCGCGCGCCCTCGTCAAGCGCCCCAAGGTCATCCTTGCCGACGAGCCCACGGCCGCCCTCGACTACACCACCTCCATCGAGGTGCTCACCACCCTCGAGGAGGTGCTCTCGCAGGGCACGACCCTCATCATGGTCACGCACAACGAGGAGATCGCCCGCATGGCAAACCGCGTCGTGCGCCTGCGCGGTGGACAGCTCCACGAGGTGACGGTCAACCGCCATCCCGTCCATGCGACCGAGCTCGTCTGGTAGGTGAGCGATGACCCGCCACCAGTTCGTCGAGCTGTTCGCTAACATACGCTCGACCTTCGTCTCCTTCTTCTCGATCGTGCTGTTCGTCACGCTCGGCGTGGGCCTGTTCCTGGGCATCCATGGCGCCGCCGTGTCGCTCCAGCGTGCCGCGGCCATCGCCTACCAGGACGGCGCGTTCCATGACATCGAGGTGGTCTATCCCTACGGTCTCGACGGGGACGACCTCGAGGCCATCGCCGCGACGGATGGTGTTGAGCTTGTCGTTCCGTGCTACCTCGCCTACGAGAGCCAGATGGTCGATGGCGTCGCGCATGCCATCGTCGTCCACTCCCTCACCGATGGCGTCGACCTCTGCGAGGTCGTCGAGGGAAGCCTGCCCGCCGCGCCAGACGAGATTGCGGTCAGTGCCGGCTATGCCGAGGAGTATGGCATCGCGCCGGGCGACCGCCTATCGCTCTTCCACGACGCCACGGACGAGGCTGACGCGGACGGCATGCGCTACCTCACCTGCGGCGACTTCACCGTGAGCGGCATCGTCACCAACCCCAACTACCTCGCCCAGTCAAACCTCATGCTTGGCATGACGGACATGGGGACCAACGTCGAGGCCTTCGCCTACGTGACGGAGGCTGCCTTCGACGCGCAGGCCTTTGGCGGGCGCTATCCGCGCGCCCTGGTGCGCGCCTCGTCGCTTGCCGAGCTCGATCCCTTCTCTGACGAGTACCGCGACCGCGCGGACGAGCTCAAGGATACCCTCGTCACCCTTGGTGAGCCGCGTGCCCAGGCGCGCTTCGACGCCATCAAGGCGGAGGCCCAGGCCCAGATCGACGAGGCCCAGGCCCAGATCGACGAGGGCGAGGCCCAGCTTGCGGCGGCGAACGCCCAGCTCGAGGAGGGCGAGGGGGCGCTTCTCGAGGGACGCAACCGCATCGATGCCGCCATCGCCCGGCTCGAGAGCGGCCAGGAGAGCTATGCGACCACCAGGGAGCAGGGCGAGCAGATGCTCGCCACCATGCGCAACAGCCTGAACAGCCTGCAGGCTGCCCATGACGAGTCTGCCCAGGCCCTTGCGACCCAACAGGCAAACCTCGCGGAGCTTCGCCGTCAGGTGGAGGAGTTCAAGGCTGCCGTGGACGCCTTCGCAGGGGACACGGAGTCCGACATCGAGGAGATGGACCAGATCGACCAGGAGACTGACGAGCAGTCCACGGAGGAGGACCGCCAGCAGAGGCGTCAGGAGGTCGTCGACCGCATCAATGAGCGCATCGAGGACTTTGAGAACAAGGTGAAGAGCGAGTATCCCCTCATCGCCGCAAACTATCCGGACCTCGTGAACCTTCCCCGGCTCTCCTATGGGACGAGCTCGGACAGCTCGGGCGTACCTGACCTCACTGATGCGATCACCATGCTCGGGGGCTATGCGGATGGCGCCTCGTCGATGGTGGACGAGGCGGAGGAGGACCTGAGGGGCATCGAGGCCCACCTCGCCGAGCTCTCCCGTCAGCTCGACAGTGGCTGGTCTCAGTACTATGACGCGTCGAACCGCCTCGAGTCCTCGCTCGCGAGCGCCGCAGCCGACATCGCGGCGGGCCAGGCGCAGGTCGACGAGGGCGAGGCCACCCTCGAGGAGAAGTCCAAGGAGCTTGAGGAGGGGCGCAAGACCGTCGAGGAGCGATCGTCCGAGCTCGACGAGGGCAGGGCGCTTCTCGATGACGCCAGGGAGCAGGCGGACTCGCTTGCCTACATGAGCTGGATCGTCAGCACGCGCTCCACGACGAGCGGCGCGATAGCCCTCAACAACATCGTCAACCTGACCAACAACCTTCGCGTGGTCATGGCGTCGCTGTTCGTCATCGTCGGCCTGCTCGTGTGCTACTCCGCCATCTCGCGCATCGTCCACGAGCAGGTGACCCAGATTGGCACCAAGAAGGCCGTGGGCTTCCGCGACGGGGAGATCACCGCAAGCTACCTTGCCTACACCCTCATGGCAGTGCTGATTGGCGTGGCGCTTGGGGTCATATGCTCGTCTTACGTCGTCCAGGGGATCCTCTACCCCAAGCTGGCGGGCAACTTCGACATGCCCCTCGTGGGCTCGACCAACGCGCCGCTCGACATCGCGCTCATCGGGGTGGGCGAGACGCTGATGCTGCTCGTCTGCACCTCCCTTGCCTGCCGCTCGGTGCTGAGGCGCAGCGCCATCGAGCTCCTGGCGGGGGAGCAGTCGGGCAACGGGACCACGCGCTTCTACGAGCGCTGGAAGGTCTGGAAGCGGTTGCCGCTGCTCACCCAGACCATGATCAACAACTGCGTGAGTGACTCGCGACGCGTGTTTGCCACGATTGTCGGCGTCGCGGGGTGCACCGCCCTCATCGTGACCGCCTCCTCGCTCGACGGCAACATCGCCAAGAGCCTGCAGAGGCACTTTGGGCTGGTCTATGACTACGACGTGTCAGTGGCGTTTGACCCGGCGTCGGAGGGGGCCCAGCAGCGCATGGAGTCCGCGGTCGATGACCTTGGCTATGCGCATGCCGCCGTGTGCAGCTCCATGTACCTGCTCGAGGACGAGGGCGAACCCGCCTTCGAGAACATCGTCGTTCCCCAGGACGGGGAGGCGTTTGCCCAGCTCTTCCACCTCAATGTGGTTCCCTCGCCTGGCACCGCACCAACCCAGGGGGCATGGCTCAGCCAGTCCCATGCGGAGCACCGAGGCCTGAACGTGGGCGACCACATCACGGTCTGCACCGTCACGGGCGCGCGTTACCAGCTCACCATCGCCGGCTTCTTCTCCTACTACCTCCCCAGCAACACGATCGTCCTGAGTCCCGGCTACTACGAGGACGTCTTTGGCGAGGAGGCCACGCCCAACACGCTGATCGTCGCGACGGATGGCGCTGGAGCCAAGGCCATGACCGATGTCCTGTCGCCGGTCGACGGGTTCCGCTCCATCAAGGACGAGCGGGAGAACGTCACGGTCTACGAGAGGCTGTTCAAGAGCGTCACGACGCCCGTCGTGGGCATCTACATGGCCCTCTCCGCGCTCATGGCCCTCATCGTCCTGCTCAACCTCGACTACATGTTCATCGATGAGAAGAAGCGCGAGCTCATCGTCCTCATGATCAACGGCTTCTCGGTGGGTGACGCCAAGGCCTATGTCTACCGCGACTCCATCGTCATGACCATCCTCGGCATCGTGTTGGGAATCGCGCTGGGCGTCGTGATGGGAACCGCCACCGTGCGGGCCGTCGAATGGCAGAGCTGCTCGTTCATGAAGGGCATATATCTGCCGGGCTGCCTGCTCGGTGCGGCGATGTCGGCGGTCTTTGCCGTCCTGATGATGCTCATCGCCCTGCGGCGCATCCCGCGCTTCTCGCTCACGGACATCGCCCGCTACTAGGTTGCGCGGACACAGAGACATCGAGGCCCCGACGGATGCCGGGGCCTCGATTCATTTGCTGGGACCTGGTGTGACCGCTATGCCTCCTGCTTGGCGCCCTTCTTGCGGAACGGCAGGTAGAACAGGGTGATGAGGATGATGGCGAGCGCCGCGATGATAGCGATGTAGAGATACCACTGCCACATCTGCGTAAGCGCGATGCCAATGGGCGTGCGATAGGTGAAGAAGAAGTTGGGCGTGGTCTCGACGCTCAGGAGCTGTGTGCCTGCGTAGGTGACGTGGGCGGTGGCGGAGTTGACGTAGATGGAGAGCAAGCCCAGGGCAAAGAGGATGCCGAGCGTGGAGAAGAGGTGCGAGAAGCGGATGTCGACCTCACCCGAGCGCGCGATGTAGAAGCCCAGGACGATGAGCATGGTGTGATAGAGGAAGAACTGGTAGGCGATGGGGTGCGTGAACGCCTGGGAGGTCGAGATGTCGTTGAAGAGGGTGGGGAGCAGCAGCGCCATGGCGGCTCCGATGATGCAGGTGGGGTACATGAAGGCAAGCAGGGTCTCGCGGTTGCGCCTGCTCTCGGTGAAGCGCGTGTAGAAGATGAAGAGGATCTGGATGGAGCAGAGGTGCAGGGGCAGGTGGCGGTGCTCGATGAACATGTTGAGGGTGCTGCCGTCCGCCGTGGGGACCATCTGGACGTAGGTGAAGAGCTTGACGACCTCGGAGAGCGCGCAGATGACGCAGGCAATCGAGAGGACCTTCTCGAGGGGCACCTTCTTGGTGAGGAGGGTGCGCAGGGAGAGGACGACGATCGCCGCGCAGATGACAAGCCAGATGATGTGCTGAACGCTGAACATGCGATGCTCCTTGGTCGAGGCACGGATTGGCATGTCTGCCAAATCGATTGTAGCCACCCAAGTGACGGCTACCTCCTGTTGTCGATGATTTGCAACGTGGCTGGACAAAGGTAACAGGTACCCTTGTCCAGTAACTGGACAAGGGTACCTGTTACCTTTGTCCAGCCTTCGAGCAGAAATGTGGACTCAATGTGGCCTTGTTGACAGACCCGGTCGTGCGTCCTATATTCGTAATCCGCGCTCAGCGCTCCAACATTGCGGGATGGAGCAGTCTGGTAGCTCGCCGGGCTCATAACCCGGAGGCCGGGGGTTCAAATCCCTCTCCCGCGACCAAAAATAAGGTCCCCTACCTGTAGGTTCAGGTAGGGGATTATTTTTTTAAACCAGCCTATGGGGTCTCACGTGGCCGAATCGTGGTCCACGCAGTCCAAAAGCATTTATGAAAGCGGATGTAGCGACCTAAAGTAGGGGCGCCTTTGGGACTCAGGTCATAGTGCTACATTCTGCAACATCTTGGAATAACCATCCATTACTGAAAAGGAAGAGAGTGAAATGAACGACAAGAACACGAAGAGCAGAGACGCCGCGCCTATCAAGGGGCAAAGTACCGAAGAAGAGGAGATGGAGCGCGTCGAGTCCGTTTTGAAGAAAGCCGTGAGGAGACGTGGCGCATCCAAGCCTTGTGGAGCATTCGCGCGAAGCGACTGGTACTGGACGTGGAGTAAAGGCATAGATCTTCTCGATGCCGTGATGATGGATGGCTGGTCCGAAGAGGCGGACAACTCAAATAGGACCTCGAGTAGCATGCCTTCCGACGCTCCTCTAGAGATTGCAAGGACGAGACTGAAGAACGAAGTAAGCGAAGTCTGCGACGCAGTGAATTGGAACATCAGCGAGTACCGCAAGACATTCCATATCACCGTTGCAGATCTCGCAAAGGCGATTAAAGTCAGCGAATCGACTCTTAGGAAGAAGCTGAACGATGGCACGCTGACCCTCAGGGAATTCTTGACGCTATGCGCTGTATGCCTCACCGATCCTTGTGTGATTCTTGGTTATGTCGATAGCGAGGATATAAGCCTCGTACGCAACATCCATTGCTTGAACAAAGCATCGGACCATCGAGCTGTGGGCGAGTTCGTCCAGATTCTCTCTCAAAAGCAGAACGGACGCACCATGATTAGGAGGTCTGTTTCACCTGCAATCGAAGCGGACTTGGGCTGGGAAAGGGACGACGATGACGGCTTTCCAGAATGGCCTCTTTGGTGGCAAACCAGCTTTGACTACACCGTATTCAACAAGCTTGTCGATGAGTACATTCGTTACGTGGAAAAAATAGCTCCTTGTAAAACTACGTACGAGATAAGAGCCACTGCTGCGACCGAGCTCGTCGGAGTACTTAGGGACAGCCCCGAGCTGAGGAGCAGGTACGATCAAGTTTTGAAGATTAGGAGCACCATAATTAGCCTTGAGTTCAACGATTGCGAGGAACAGGCCGAGGTTCTAAAGACGGTGGAATCCGAAATCTACGCCGAGTTTCTTCGTATGCTGCACAGCAAGACAGCCGATGCGGCAGAGGGAGATGAGAACTGATGAAAAGCGGGCGGACCCGCGGGCCGAATAGGCCGTCTGGCAAATTTGTGAGGCATGACTGGATGTGGCTTTGGATGGCAGGATCCAGACTGAAACAGGAGCTCACCTATCGGAACATGTTGGAACGGCATGGCGGTAATCCCAATGTTCGTATTCAGTTCCAAAGCGACGACGTCGCCGTCAGAACGGCGGTGAGCGCCTTGATGGTCGATGACGAGAGACAAACCGAGCAGATGGACGACGATGTGCCTTACGACATCGGGGCTGAAATAAAATCCGCCCGCGAGAAGCTAGACGAGGAGGTTAAGGATGCCTGCTCGGTGGCAGCAGAGAACCTTGAGGAGTACAGGAGGCTACGTGGGTTCACGACCGCACAGGCTGGTGAGGTAATTGGCGTCAACGAGTCGACGTTCCGCTCGAAGATGAGGGCTGTCGAGAACATGCGCCTCGGCGAGTTCCTTGCTCTGTGCGCAACTCTTGAGGTCGATCCTGGTGTGGCACTTGGTTTCATCGATGGCGAAGATGCCAGCTCCTTAAGACTTATTCATCGGCTAGGTGCGGTCGAGGACCACAGGTATATTGGTGAGTTGGCTGAATTCCTTTCCGGGAAAACTGGTTCTACCATCCCCAGGCACGCTGTTGTCCCTCACGCGCTGGCAGACCAGGAGTCCAGCCATACCGGCGACAAGACGGAGGCAGATGACCAGTGGCCGAGGTGGTTCGAGACGGACGAGTCATACGACAAGTACGGTCCATATTTCCGTGCCGAGCGACGGGACGATGACGATTCGAGTCCTTACGGCATTACCGGCTACTACATGTATGAAGATGGCAGCATCTACGATTTCGTGCAGGAAGAGGCAGACAAAAGGCTCGCTGATGAGGTGTCTGAATACTTCGAAAGTCAAGGCATCGGCATCCAAAGGCTGGGTGCCGGACGACTCGTAGTAAGACTTGATTTGCCTGAAGATGGAGAAGTCGTGGAGGATGATTCCAATTAACTCAGCATCAAACCATTAACCTGCAGACGGTTTGCTTCTCGCGGCTACAGCGACTCCTTCGAAGCAAACCGCTTGAGTTGCAACCGCTTTGCTTGACCCAATTCACGCCGCCCTAAGGCATACCGCCGACAGGGCGGCGATTTGCTTTCGTGAACAATTATATACGGATAGAACAAGGTGACTTTTACCGTTTGAAATTCAAATGGTTTGATTCCCCAATATGCCTGTCTACCAGCGGATTAGCTTGTTGCGGCAACTGTGCCAGCGTCGTACATTCGGGCTGCTAGCCGCCAACCTGATGTATGAGACTCGGCCATCTAAACCTTGAAAACGGAGATGTCTGTGATCGCGGTTAGCAGGATGCGGGGCAGCTACTGAGAAGCAGCATCGTTAACGCTTTCTACGATTGGAGAAACACATGGCATCACGTACATGGAAACCAATGCACAAGAGGGACGTCTTCCACGCATTCATGGTCAAAGGCGCCCGCTTCGAGGGCGAGTTCGACATGCCGTGCATCGAGGGCATGCAGGAGATTCCAAAAGGCCTCATACCCTTCTCGGAGGCGATGAGCGAGGGCTGCCACGCTTTCGACTGCCACGTGATGTTCTACGAGGATGATTACCGCTTCGAGCGCATCTGGGCTCAGCCCCACCGCTATGAGGAGCGGCTTCGGAAATTCGCGGGTGGCGTCTCGCCTGACTTCTCGACTTGCACGGACTTTCCCGGTGCGCTGAAGATCTGGAACACATACCGCGATCGCGCGACAGGCTTCTGGATGCAGCACCACCTGGGGATGCATGTAATCCCCAACGTGCGCGTGGAGGAACTGACCCGCGATTGGGCACTCGATGGTCTTCCGTACGAGTCGGTCATCGCCGTTGGCGCACGCGCTTGCGTGAAGGACCGCGAGGACCGCAGGCTCTTCTGCGAGGGCCTGCGTATTGCGTGCGACGAGCTTAAGCCTTCGGGCATTGTCTGGTACGGGGCCGACGCCTATGGCTGCTCGGATTATCCACGCTCACTGGATATCCCGATTCATGTCTTCAAGGGGCGCGGCCGTGGGAAGATTGAGGGGGACAAGCGTGGCTAAGGGACCGGGAGGAGAGTTCAACGGCACCCGAGGAAACCCGCAAGGAGGCTTGCCTTTGGGCGATGGTTCTGGCAGCGACGTGAGTCCAACCTATGTGCCCTCTCCCAAACATGAGCCGGGCTATGGTTGGGGCAGCGAGAATCCTATTAGTTCGCAATCAGAGGGGCAGCGCCTGCTCGATACGGGCTATTCGAATGGCAAGCAGATCTTCAACGTGACCGACGACGGAACCATCATCAAGTTTCAGCCCGATGGCACGCCGCAAAATGGCTATCACGCTTACCCGATATCCTCACCCAGCGAGATTCCGACATCTATACTGAGGCAGATGCTGAGCGATGGGAAAATAACGAGGCATCGCTACAGGCAGATCATCAGTGGAAACCTGTAGCGAGCCGGTGGAAGGAGAGGGAGTACATGTCTGAAATCAAAGAAATGATCGAGGACCAGGTCATCATCGGCGACCCGTCGGTCTTCGCCATCGGCTATGCGTTCATGGGTGACGACCGAACCACCGAGATAAGCATGTTTGCCAACGGGACCAACCTGCTCGGTTTCACAAAAGAGGGATATCACTACACGACGCGGTGGAAGTATCTAGAGGACCTAGTCGCGTGGCTCGAGAGCTTTACGCTCAATATGGCTGCAGATCCGTTCCCCATCGACGCTGACGGAGTGTTTGCCGCCGAGAAAACCGAAAACGCTCGTGCCTCAGCTCCGGATGTTGATGACGACAGCTCGGACGAAGAATTGGACGCGTTCGATGCCTACTTCGACCGTTTTGGGGATTGGGTGTGGAACCACACGTGGCTTAGCGAGCGTGGAGGCGCAATCCTATCCAACGTCTACTTCGAATACAAGGCGGGTTTTATCGAACTCTCGTGGAACAACCGCCATCTCGAAGAAGGTGTCGTGTTCGACTGCGAGTTCGGTGGTACTCGTGTAGATGCCGAAGCATTCAAAGCAGTAGTACTTGAGTTTGTCGATGCCTATGAGAAGCACTGGGGCATCAAAGTGGACGACGACAGCACGTGGCTGAGAAAGAGATAGGCCCACGCAGGCACCCGGACTTGCACCTTGCCGTTTTCATAACCCGGAGGCCGGGGGTTCAAATCCCTCTCCCGCGACCAAACACTCACAGGCCCTTCGGGGCCTGTTTTCGTATCTCGAGGCAGTAGAATGGCTCGGGTGTCACTCACGATGGAAGGGAACGAGAGATGGGCAAGGCAGGCAAGGAGAGGAAGCTGTCCGACGCCGAGCAGAGGAGGCTCGATCAGTTCGAGACGATCTGCTCGGAGCTCGAGGCGCAGGGGTATCGGCGCGTGGACCTTGGCGTCAGCATCTTCTGGGCCAACGTGGTGGCGGTGGTTGCCTTCTTTCTCCTCTTCGTGACCCTGCTGCCCCTGTACTTCCTGGTGTATCCCGCGGGGGACTTCTCCGTCGCGGGGGTGTGGTTCTTTGTCTATCTCGTCGCTCTCATCGCGCTGATAGTCGTGCACGAGCTGATTCACGGCCTGACGTGGAGCCGCTTTGCCCCCGGCGGCTTTGCGGACATCGAGTTTGGGATCATGCGCGACTCCCTGACTCCGTACTGCACCTGCAAGACGCCCTTGCAACGAAAGGCGTACGTGATGGGAGCGCTCGCACCGCTCGTCGTCCTCGGCATCATCCCCATCGCCGTCGCCTTCTGCATCGGCTCCGTGGCGCTCCTGTTCGTCGGCATCTTCATGGTGGACGGGGCGGTGGGTGACATCATGATCGTGCTCAAGCTCCTGACCCACCGGTCGCAGACCGACGACGTGCTCATCTTTGACCACCCCACCGGGGCCGGTTGCGTGGTATTCGAGCGCTGAGGACGAAAGGGGTAGCCCCTTTCGTCCTCATTTTGCGTGAGACAAGGCATGTCTCATAATCCAAGTAGGGCGAATGCTCACTTTGTGTCCTTTTCCTCGGCCTGACACGACGCTACGTTGGTGCCAGGAAGAAGGGAGATGGTCATGGACCAGGCAAGGATCGGAAGGTTTCTCCAGGAGCTCCGCAAGGAGAAGGGTCTCACCCAGGAGCAGCTGGCAGAGAGCCTCTATGTGGCGCGCAGGACCGTGTCGCGCTGGGAGACGGGCAGCAACATGCCCGACCTGGACGTCCTGGTGCAGCTTGCCGACCTCTATGACGTCGACCTTCGCGAACTGCTGGATGGCGAGAGGAAGGACGAGGGAATGGACAAGGAGACGAAGGACACCGTCCTCAAGG
>OCTX012036129.1_pt1 | contig 20643 bp, 20 predicted proteins | sample 1539691 | NCBI WGS metagenome assembly OCTX01 (sample SAMN02144231, study PRJEB22623) | gut metagenome | biome: sheep rumen | host: Ovis aries | place: New Zealand
GCATTCCGTGCAATGCCAGTATCGTCTTATTCTTTTTATCTCCATATGAATGAAACTGCATTCTTTTTCTCTCCATGGAAAGTTTTACTGAAAATGAAAATACCACATTTCACATGATATTATTAACATCCATTATATGTTATCTCATTCTTCGGAAAGCCTTATATATAGGGAAGTTTAATAAATACTATCTTCCGAACGGTAACATTAGGAATTATATCATGTTATATCGTATTACGAAACTAATAAGGGAAAATATAAGGGAAATCTTACTATTAAATATGGCATAGAACTGCTGAAATGCAAAAGTCACGCCTTATGCTTTATTATCAACATAAGGTGTGACTATACTCACGTCTTACTACTAAAAAAACATCAAAAAATCAATCGAACAGATCGTCCAAAGTTTATATATATTATTTCAAATAATCCGGATCAATTCGAATCATTTCGACAAGTGCTTTATTTCTGTAATTCAGATCCTCACGAAGCGTAAATCCCTGTGATTCCCAGAAAGCATTTCCACCTACATTTTTTTTGAACGCAACGAGAAGAACCTTGTTAATACCCTATTTTTTTAGTGCTTCAAGAGAAAGGTCAACGAGCTTCTTTCCAATCCCCATTCTTCTGCAATCTGGTAATACGCAGGCATCCTAAAAAAGTTTTCTCATCCATCCTATGTATTTATCATACTCAAGTACGGTACCATAATGACCATTCTTTATATATTCGACGCGTGCCTTCGGAAAAAGATTTTTAAGCGACTGCTGTTCCTCATTTGAGAAGAAGTCTTTCTCTGGGAAAATCAGCAGAACCTTATCCTGCACACGATCAAAATCACTCATTATGCATGGTTTCAGATTCACAACCTTACCGACCATACCGGTGATATGGATATCCTTCTCTTTGGGATAATCCTTAAACATATACTCAAGCATTTCACGAAGGTATTTCCTATCCTCCGGCGTTTCATCTTTTGCATAATTTTTAATACAGGTTTGAATTACCTTCGGCTTAAGTTTTTCATAATTGCTATGCTTCATATACCAGAGCAGAATCGGAAGAAAGCGGTATTTCTTCTTTTCGGTCCGCATGGTATTTTCATCAAGTCCGGCTGTAGAGAATAAGCCCAATCCGTTTACCATTTCGGGATACTTCCTTGTAAAAATCTGCGCCATCATCCCGCCAAAACTTGCTCCGGCAAAAAAGGCACTGCTTATGCCAAGCTTTACAAAGAACTCATGTATGACTTCTGCCGTTTCATCAGCAGATTTTATTTCAATCGGGTAATCGAATATGAGTGTCCTGTATTCATCGGACATCTTCTCAACATACTTAAACCACATCTCGGAACAGTTCATCCCGCCGTTAAGAAATATGATCACAGGCTTGTCGGATTCTCCCGCAAATACATAACGGATATTCCCCCCACCAACCTTCATTACCTGATATGGATTCTTTTTAAGAAACGGTTCTATTTCCTCGCGATAACTCATTCATCGTCCTCCCTTACATAGCGATAGATAGTGTCAAATATGAGATCCACATTTCTCTGAAGAGATTCCTCAAAAAAAGTCTCCCTGTTTTGATATATTGCGTAGATTGATTTAATAAAATTTATGACTATACCAAGATCTATATCCTTACGAATCCCGGTAATATATGGTAGTATCTTTGTGATACGATCCGTATCTTTTGCACTTTCAAAATATGTTCCGTCAGTAATATGTGTCTTCAGCCATATCCAGTCTTCAAGCCTTATTTTCAGTAAAAAATTATTCTCTGGCCTGTAATAGTCGCGATACCAATCAAGAAATTCCTTAACTGTGATTGTTCCACCACTTGACAGAAGAGCAGTCAGTTTGCTCATCGATCTTGCTTCCATCTCTCCAATTAGCGCCTTAGCAAAACTCTCCTTGGAATCATAAAAAATATAAAAGGATCCGACCGAAACACCTGCAGCTTCTGTAATCCTGGCAATCGTCATCTTCTTAAACCCGATTGTACTGCTCAGTTCAAATCCGGCTTCAATCAGTTTACATTGAATCTCATCTCTCTGTTCCTTTGTAAAAGCTACTGCCATAACAAATCCCTTTCTATGAATATTACATATCTAAAGTTCATACGAATATTATCACGCTAAAATTCATATGTCAAGAAAAATATAGAGCACCTTAAAGAAGATGCTCCTATTCAACCATCATTAATTTCAAATTAACCTTATCAGTTATCCAGAAAATAATGAAAATACATCATTCTACATAGTATTATTAACACCTATTATATGTTATCTCATTCTTCGGAAAGCCTTATATATAGGCAGGTTTAATAAATACTATCTTCCGAACGGTAACAATAAGAATTATATCGTCTTATTTAGATAGCAATATCATTAATGTTACGGTTAGTCCCTCACCCTTACTCGAACATACCAGTTCTCCGTTCATCCTAGCCATCAGTGCAGATGCAATATATAGTCCCAATCCACTTCCTTCAATATCCGAATCCATTGCATTCTTACCTCGATAAAACTTGTTCGTTATAAGATCCAGCTCGTCGGCAGGCACTCCCTTTCCATGATCTGTAATGGTCATATTCAGGTAATCACCATTTATTTTATAGCTTATATCTATATCCGTTCCGGCATATTTATAGGAATTGGCTATTATATTTCCTATTATCTGCGACATTCTCATCATGTCAATATGTATCATACATCCCGCTACAGGTTCCTCACGGGTGAGTCCCCTCGGATCAGACGCTGTAACTATATCATGCAATACATTCGAATTCTCATCGGTACATTTTACAGTCATTTCTCCGATATCATCCAGTGTTGATGTCAGAAGATCATTTACCAGATTCTCCATCTGTTCGGTCTTGCTCTGTATGCCCTCGATTTTGCCACGCATGTATTCATCTTCTGTCCTTAATGACATAACATAACATATGGTATTTATACCGGTTATCGGAGTCTTAAGATCGTGACTGAGCTGTGCGACAAGTTCCTTCTCCTTACGCTTTAGTTCATTTTCTCGAGCCTTCGAAGCCTTCAGCTCCTCTCTCATGATATCGAAGCTTTCAGTAAAAACTCCGAACATGTTGCTCTTTTCCATTTCAAGCGGACTGTCAAGATCTCCGTATGCGACTCTTCCTGCAAATTCCTTCATCTTACGGAACGGCTCCAGCACATTTTTCCTGATATAAATATAATATAGTATTGCCACAACTATCATGAGCAGAAAAATAAATGTCGCAACAATAAATAAAGTGTTTAGCGCCTTGTTATACTGAGCTCTTGCAACATCAGGGATTGCAACCGTACCTAAGAATCTGTCATTATCCGTCACTGCAAGGCTCAGGCTTCCGCCTCCGCGAATATCCGTAAGCGTCTCTGTACGTCCTTCCGGATAAACACAAAAACCGTCCTTGTCAAAAACAAGTATTTCCATGTCAGGATACCTGCTCTCCAGAACGGAAAGATCATTTATATTCTCTTTCACTGTTTCCGTGATGTCATTCTGCAGCATTATATCAGGAACAAAGCTGTGCCTCGCAGTCATGAATAATATCACGAGTGTGCAGCCTATCAGGACAGACAGAAACAGAACTACTCGTCCGTATTTCATTCCTCTTCCTCCAAAATGTAGCCGACACCCCAAACTGTCTTGATTATGGCTGGTTCATTCTGATCTGCCTCCAGCTTCTCACGCAGATGTCTTATATGCACTGCGACTGTACCATCACCCACATACCCGTCTTCCCAGACATTCTGAAGAAATTCATCTTTAGTGATAACTCTTCCCCTGTTCTCCAGGAAATAATAAAGCATCTTATATTCCAGCGCTTTAAGGATGATATTTTTTCCGTGTTTGTTCAGTGAATGTGCCTGAGTATCAAGGAAGACTCCATCGACTACCCTTATCTTCTTCTGACCTTCAATCTTAGAAGCAGCCGGTGCCGCAGGTGCAGACCGTGCCTTCTCATATCTGGTCAGGATTGCCTTCACCTTTGCGAGGAGGATATTCATTTTGAAAGGCTTCTTGATATAGTCATCGCCACCGATATTAAGAGCCATAAGTACATCATCATCGCTTGTTCTCGCACTGATAAAAAGGATTGGCATGTCATACTCTGTCCTGACCTTCTTGCAGAATTCGAATCCGGACTTTTCACCCAGATTGATATCCAGAAGCAACAGAGAAACGGTGTTTTCCCTGAGGAAATCCACCGCACTCTCATAGCTCGTCACATAAGCCGTCTTTATATCAAATATATTGAAACACTCTGCCATATTCTCGGCAATAATCTCATCATCATCTATAATGAGGCACTTATATTCCATATTATCTTACTCCTATAACCCCGCCGTTTTCTCCGGCAAACATTATCTTTCCTTCTTCCGGAACAGTAACGTATTCACCATAGTCCTTCATATAGCTGGAGTATATCAGTCTGCCAAAATTATCATATATGTAAATTGATGCCTTCTCCGGTATATCGAAGGACACCGTCTTTCCTGCTATATCTCCTACATTATACCACTGTGCATGTTCGGAATTAAGCTCTATTTCGGTAATGTCTGAAGTAAAATCAGGTATAGCTTCTTCACTTATGGCCTTTAAAGTCTTGTTCCTTGTCTGAAGATACTGTGTTCCGTCCTCTGTTACCAGTTCAAAATCCTCCAGTCTTCCTCCGTTCTCACCCGGCATAAAAAGAAAACCTACACCGCTATCTTCATCCGTAAGCATAAAGGTCTTTTCCAATCCCTTTATCTTTGCATAGCCCGTTTCTCCCTCGGGTATAACAACCTCCAGACAAGGATCATCATAAACTGTATTTGAATATCTCATATTAGTGACGTAATATTTCTTTCCGTCACGTTCCTCCCAGGCTTTCTTTACATCCTCTCCGACAGAAGCTTCTCCGACTCTCTGAAGCATATATCCCGAATTAGTAAATCTGCGAAATCCTTCATACCTGACATTCTCATATTTTGTAATATAAGTGTTTCCATCCCTTTCAACGAAGTGAAGCAGTTCCTGATCCGGATCCTGAAGAAATGTATCTGTTCCCGGTTCTCCTACCATTTTTACAAATGAATCTGCTTCGGTATACTTATATCTTACCGCTCTCGGAATATCCGCAGTAAGCTCGGTAAGTTCCATATATTCTCCGTTCGGAAAATCCACTCTGTAGATTCCACCTGTGCAGGCATATATATCAGCAAGTCCCATATATTTTTCCGGAACCTTATCCAGGGTAACCTGTTCCTCCGGCAGTATATCCTTACACTCTGCTCCAGTTTCCTCAAGTGCCGCTGCCATAAGTTCCTGCGAAAGCACAGTAGCTTCCGTACCGTCACCTCCTGTGATTGTTACCGCCACGGATATTTCTTCCTCTGGTGCGACCATAAGACCTGCAAATTGATGATCCAACGAGCCGCCCTTGAAGAGAACCTGCGGACAATCTTCAATTCCGGCATATCCGAAGAAATCCACCGAATCCCATCCAAGTCCGAACCACCACTCATACGGATCCGTCACGTCTGTTTTCATCATAGCCTTCTTCGACTCTTCCGAGAGAATCCTCTCGTCTCCCATGAAAAATGTACTTCCGAAGATACGCATATCATCAACTGTTGACATCATTCCACCCGAGCCGAAGGCCACACAATAATCTGTAGCATATGGTACATTTCCCTGGATCAGTACTCTCGCAGTATTGGGACTACCGTACATTTTAAGACACGTGCCCGTACTTTCAAGATCAAGGGGCTTACATATATGGTTGTCCACATAATCAGTAAAGCTTTCTCCGCTCACTCTTTCAACTACGATCTCAAGTAAGGTTAAACCATCATTACAGTAATTCTCCATGGTGCCCGGATCACTCTTAAGCCTTGATCGGCTGAGGTTATCCAGAAATCTATCATGAGCATCTGTAGATACTTCGTCATACAACATGTTATCACCTAACATGAAGCCCATAAGTCCCGATGTATGATTCATAAGCATCCTGACCGTTATATCCTTATAGCGCTCATCCTGCATTTTGAACTCTTTTACATACTGCGTAACAGGAGCATCAATATCTATCTTTCCCTGTTCTGCCAGCTGCATGGCTGCGGTCACACAGAAAACCTTGCTGACGGAACCGATAGCTGCTATGCGATGTACTTCCGCATCACCTTCCTCAAAACCCGTTTCGACTGTGTCGGTTTCTGTTTCTAAAATCTCTATACCTGATTCCTCATATACTATATTTTCATTTATCTGGGATGCATGGGCAGCTGTGCCTCCCGAGAGACAAATCATAGCTGCTGCAGCAAATAATATTTTTTTATTAAATACTCTCATAATATCTCCCTTTACTCCGTCATAAGTTCGGTTACGGAAATCTTCTTTATCTTCGCCGATCCGATATATGCACTTACAAAGCAGAACATAGTCAGAAGTACAGCCGTCATGCCAAGCAGTAATTTACTTATAACAAATGTTCCGAAGGCTTTACTCATAATAGCCGTAAACAGAACACTTCCGCCTATGGTACCGGCTACTGCTGCTATTAGTACAGCCGGCATGATCTTAAGTGCCGACTGGAACATAAGATCCTTTGATGTATATCCCATAGAAAGCATTACGCCAAGCTCTCTTCTCTGGCGCCTTATAGTCTGCTCCATAAGGATGGAAATTATCACAGTAACTACGATTAAAGTAACGATCAGAAAAACGATTGCTGATATATATATTGCATGGAACAATCCTCCGATCTGTGTCATCATAAGGTCATTAAGGTTTTGAACATTTCTGATGACAAATCCATCACTGGTTCCGGAAATCACTATGTCTCCAACCTGTACCGAATACTCCGCATGGCTTATGCCATGGGTTGAAAGAAGCTCCGCAATACGCTGATCTGCTAAGGCTCTTATCCTTTCTTCTTCCGAATCTCCTTCCGATCCGTCTTTTCTTGTATCTGTAATACTTTTTCCATACGTATCAAGAAGCAGTGACATGAATTCTTCTTTATCGGTTCCCTCTTCAAGATAAACATCTATCGATAATGGACGTATATTTGGTGATAATCTGTTTAATCCCTTGTGTGTAACATAAAGATAATCTCCGTTATTGGTAACTGCCGTTATCAGGCCTGAGATAATATAATTCTTTTTAGTCCTGTCAACTTCCACAGTCAGATTATCTCCAACCTTAAGTCCGTGTCTTGCCGCAAAAGTCATCGAAACAACGGCTTCATTCTCATGTTCCGGCATCTTTCCTTCACTCGGATTCAAATTCTCACATTCACCGAAATCCTCGTAGGACACAACAACCAGCTCTTCTGTTTTGTCATAAGCCGTTATATATTTCCAATTACCGATATCCAGCGAAAATGTACCAACCAGAGTTTTACGTACTCCTGGAAGCTGACGGATATTCTCTGCAACTTCATTAACATCTGCATATTCAGCTACCGAAATACTGTAATCCGAGAACTCGCATCCCGCCATCCTTCTGGCAATTTCCATTTCCGATCCGAAGGAATCCACCATTATCACTCCTACTGCAGCCGCTACTGCAGTTATAGCTATACAAAGCGTGATTCCCACATTTCTTTTGGTGTTTTGTAAAAACGCTTTCATCGCAATGCGGACATTTATATTTCCATGGGTATTTCTGAGAGGCAGAGGATTTTTTCCGAAATGGTGTGTCTCGATTCCCTTTCTGAATGCAACAACCGGAGGATACTTCTTAACCATTCTTGCTCTTAAAAATGCTATCATACCTGTAATAACAAGTATTACTAATGCAGTGATACACATCACGCCTATATCAAGCGTAAATTCTCCGTGATGTCCCGATAATACTTCTCCTACACCGTGCATCATCTTGATAAGCATAGGTGATAATATAGTACCTGCTGTAATACCTATAAGTGCTGTTATAAGATACTCTGCCGTATAAGCAAGTGTTATTTCCCTTGATGTATATCCTAATGCTTCAAGAACTCCTATGAACTGAACCTGATCCAGTATATCTCCTGCAATACGAAATCTTATCATTACAAGCGATGCTGCAAGAACAACTGCTGACATAAAAAGCATGATATATACGATTATCGTAATGTACATCAAACTCATTTCATACGCATCCACATATGTATACGGCATCATCTTCGGGCCAACTGTTAAACCCGTGCTGTCTTCAATCCTGTTCCTATATTCATTATAAATATCCTCACTGTCTTCAGGCACCTCACTGTCGAAAAGAACTGTCTCCCACCTGTCAAATACACTCATCAGACTTCTAAAGTCTTCGTCACTGACCACGATGGAATATCCGTTATTCTGATCACCGAGAAAAATAGCTTCATAGAATCCCGCTACTGTAAATTCAAATTGCTTTGCTCCAAAGATAATAATGAACTTATCTCCTTCTTTAAATCCCGACGAATCCTTACCGGCATATGGCAGATAGATAGGATGCTCAAGTCCTGCTCTCTCTTCCTTAGAAAGTAAAGTTTCCGGCTCGCATTTTGTAATTCTTTGCGTCTGGTTTTCTGTAAGAACCTGCATATATAGTGAATGCTCTTCACCATTTGTATCCAGATATCTTGAAGCTGTACTGAACAGTGTTTCAAAATGCTCCACATCCGTAACTCGTTCATCTTGTTTAAGAATATCTATAAAACTGTCGTTATAGAAAGAATCCTTTATCATGATCATACTTTTATGTACCGCATACTTATCGGCCACATTCGGAAATATCTTCTGCATATCCGCCTGGCTTCCGATAGCCGTTGAAGCTACTGCCATGGTGATCATAAAGAGAATCATGAGGAGGATTGCCTGAAATTTATGTTTTTTTAGATTTGCTATTGAAAGCCTGATTACCTTATTTTTCATCTTTACCATCCCATCTCATCCAAAAATTTCTGGAGACCTTCCTGTCTGGTCTTTATGTCGTCTGTTCCGTATGCCGGCATCTTGTATTCGCCTACCGCAGCTCCGTCTCGGAAGTAGATAACTCTGTTTCCTCGAAGTGCAGTCTTCAGATCATGCGTTACCATTACGATGCTCTGTCCCTTATTATTGACCTCGGTGAAAATGTCAAGCACATCACGGCCTGATGCCGAGTTAAGACTTCCTGTAGGCTCATCGGCGAAAAGTATCTTAGGTTCGTTAATAATAGCTCTTACGATTCCTACTCTCTGGCATTCGCCGCCTGAAAGCTGGTTCGGATATTTGCCCCACATCTTCTCATCGATTCCGACCTTCTTCAGAAGCTCTTCTGTTTTTCGGATAAGCTCCTTTGAATTCTTCTGTACCACCAGTGCTCCGGTCAGGATGTTATCGAAGACAGTCATACTTTCCAGAAGATATATGCTCTGAAATACAAATCCGCAGTTTTCTCTTCTGAATACAGCCAGCTGATCATTGGAGTATTTTGCGATATCCTTATCTCCAAAATAGACACTTCCGAGAGTCGGTGTATCCATTCCTGAAAGAGCATAAAGCAGTGTGGATTTTCCCGATCCCGATGCTCCCATGATTATGGTGAAATCTCTGTCCATGATCTCAAGATCTAAATTCTTTATTACATGCTGCTGCATTCCACCGTTCGAAAATGACTTACACAGCTTATCGGTACGAAGTACAGTTCCCATTCTTATATCCTCCATATGAGTTTCATTTTTACCTTATGCTATATTTATACATCATACCTGCCATAAAAATCTTTACAGCTTTACTATTAGTTTATTAAGCGTTTATTAAATGAAAAAATAATTACATAATAAAAATACGATTCCGGCGGAATCGTATTTTAAAATTATATTACGTACATTACTTAGATATACTCATTGTATCTCCTGTTTCTCAATTTTCCTGTTATTATTTATAATGCCTCATGGATTAAATCATTTATGTGTATTTCAACACTGTCCAGACACGGAACAGAACAATTCTCCGAGTTTAATAAAAGAGGAAGTTCCGTGCATCCCAGAATAACTGCTTCAATACCGTATTGATCCCGCATTTTGTCTATTATGTTTTGAAACTCTCTTAATGTGCTCTCCTTAACAATCCCTAATTCCAGCTCCTCAAAAATACGTTTTGCCACAAGAGTTCGATCTTTTTCATCAGGAATATATACTTCTATCCCTACATCCCTGAAATCATTTTTCATGTAATCCTGTTCCATTGTAAAAATGGTTCCAAGAAGAAGTATCTTATTATATCCTTTGCTCTTTACCTCTTTGCAGACTGCTTTAGGAATACTGATCAACGAAACGCCGGTATCTTTAACCAATTCTTCAAACACAATATGCATAGTCACTGCCGTCAAAGATATAACTTCTGCACCTGCTTTTTTAAGACACCGCACTTTCCCGAAAAGATAATCCTTAAGAAGGTCATATTTCTCCGAAGAAACATAATCCCACGCTTTTCTGAAATCCAGACTCTCAATAACGATTTCCGGCATCTGTTTTCCATCTGTAATCTTATCAATTCTTGAATTTAATTCCTTATAATACATAAGCGTGGATTCAGGCCCGGTACCGCCCACTAATCCTATTTTTTTCATAATCAATCCTTTCTTCATCCTTTTCGGAAATCCAGTCTGCTTAAAGCCTTCCCATTAGGAAGAGGTATCCTTGTTAGGAGTATGTCTTTATATCCAATCTCCACCATTTTTGTCATAAGAAAATTCTCATCCATGACAGCTTTTAATGCTTCGGGCAATTACCTTTTCTTCAATACTGCCAACACTGCATAATGCAGAATATCAAACTGTTCCGGTGCTATTTCTTCAAGAAGCCTTTTGTGTTCTGAATCCCATTTCACCAGTTCTTCTTTTGTCAGTGAGGCGCCTACGCCCCGGCAGGCTTTCATCCTCCCATGCCAGGATTCCTTCGTAAAAGGCACCATAAGATCGTATTCCTCATGTTCCTCCATTTCAAAATAATCATACGCAACATCCGGAATCCATATTGGATGTCTTGTTTCTCCGGCACCAGACCAGTTTGGATTATATTTAAGGACAAGTTCCTCACTTTTACCCGCTATTAGATCTTCAAACGGAAGCCACGCCATATAAAGGATCAACAGCTTTCCATCCGGTTTTAACAGTTCTGCCAGCTTCGGCATGACACTATTATGATCAAAATACCAAAAGCATTGGCAAGCCGTAATCACATCGAAGCTTTCCCCAGGAAAATTTATATTCTCCGTAGAAACAGCCAGATAGTCAATATCCATTTTTTCTGTTTTCGACAGCTGCTTTGCCTGCTCTATCTGCTCAGGTGATATGTCAGTACCCGTCCATTTTGCGCCATATCGGTACATATTCCTGGGAAGCACCCTGTCCCCGTTCCGAGATCAAGCACCTTCTGTCCTTCGATGCAAAGTCCTCTATCTATAATCTTCTGATAAAACTCATTTGGATAGATATCCCTGTACTTTGCGTATTCTACGGAAATTCTTCCCCAGTCAAAGGCTTTTCCGGCATCTATCCGATTATCTGTTATTTCCATTATCAATTTCTCCTATAATTTTCCCCAATATCCATTTTTATTCCCACTAAATAATGATTTTACTGAATAAACTCTCTCATCCACTTGATGAATTTATCATATTCAATGATAGTTTTGTAATGACCGTTCTATATATATTCCACGCGTGCCTTATTGAAAAGATTTTTAAACTTCCTTATTAGATTCCCGCGACCCGAGCCTACCAAGATATATACAGTAAACAATTGCGGTCACTATCGTCATGCCTATGTAGATCCAGCCAAGTAGCTCATTATCCGCTTCAGCTCCAAGCTTAGACAGTACATCAATCACGGAATGCGCTATGATACATGGGATAATACTTTCGCTCTTGTAGCATACCATCGTGAAAATGAAACCCCAGCTTATAGCAAAGATAATTTGTATTACTGTCTCAAATCCCGCATGTCCAGTAAAAAGATTAATTATATGTCCTATTCCGAATGTTACGGCCGAAACTATGATCGCCACGATTTTCTTGTTCTTTAAAAGCATCGCCCTGAAAAGAAAGCCCCTGAATATCATTTCCTCCACAAAACCAACAAGAATCATGGAAAGTACTGCATATGCCAATGAAGCACTCTTATAAGTCGGGGCAAATCCACCCCATATATTTCCGGTAGCCAGGATCCACACGGGTATGAAGAACAGATACCTCTTCGTATCTTTCGGCCATCCGTCAAGACCGTACTTTTCTTCCAGATGATTCGTTTTAACAAACGCAATAATACCTGCTGTAAAGACTAACAGCGCAATCAACATATAGATACTGTCATCTCCAAAATCACCTCTTATCGTACCTAAAACGACGCAGTATGCCACAATCCAAAGTACTGCGAACAGTATTTCTTTCTTTAGATACAATTCATATAGTTTACGCATATCAAACTCCTTTCCGGGCATCTGCCGTTGGTTTTTTCTTTGCAAACCATCCTCTGAAAATACCGCCCTGGAACAAAGACAATATCGTGAAGAAAATATCTGCAAAAATGATAAAAACAAATGACGGCACCATAATCCTTGTGTAATGCTTACCAAACTTCTTCTGTCGGCTTATGCAGAATGCAAGCCATAGATCAAAGGTAATAATGCCGCAGCCAAAGGCGAGGACTTCCAATGTCTGTTTTCCAAATTGAATCCATGGTTCTGCTGTTAAAAATCCATCTCCACTGATTCCGGTGAGCGCTACATTCAAAATAGTAATCCCGAAAAATACCATGATCATGATACGCATAACATTCATCATGACACCACCACCGATACCAAGACCTCCGCACCACTTCATGCCACTTCTGTTACAGAAATTCTCCATAATCTGCATCAGTGGTTCATTTTGCCTGCCCTCGATAAACCCGTTATTGGCAATCACATATACTTTGGATGACAGTTTGTTTTCTTTAGCGAGATTTTCCAATTCTTTTAGGAACGGCAGGACATGTGAAGGAATCCCGTCAACATAAAGTGGCATGCAAAAGACAATATTATCACTTTCGGTCGCTTTTTCCAGCACCCTGCTGTAATCGCCCTTTGTCCTTAATTTTTCCTGCTCCCTCTTTCCCATCACAAAACATTTCGTAAAAGCCGCGATGAACCCTGACGCACTTAACCGTTTCTTTGGGCTGCAATCTATAAAAAGTGTTTTCATAGGGCAGATACCTCCAGTTCATTAAAATCAGTCAAAAAAGAAACATCAAAAAATGCATACCCTTCATTCAACGCATTTCTCTCTACCATCAATTCCCATGTTTTCATTTCTGATGGAGAAATGTCACCATAAACAAATACTTTTAATCTGTTATGCTTCCCGTATCGCAGGGTATGGTGCATCTGTTTTCCTCTGTACGTACTCATTGGCGTGGATGTTCCGATAGATCTGTCCAAAATATTCTTAACCGCAGGGCTATATCCGCCATAGTAATTCTCCGTAATAATCACCAGATCATCAGCCTGCCCTATCACACGGCATATCTGCTGCAGGGAATCTTTCAAATCACAGGTGGCAGGATTTTTTGTCCAGCAGTGAAAACAGCCCTGACAAGGAGCATATTTCCCGTCAGCCCATATCACCTGACTCGTTGTTTTTTTTAGCAATTCATCGAAATTCTGATCTAAATCGTGGATTACAGTTTTCATATTATCGTCCTTTTCTTGATGCAATCATGCCCTCGAAGACATTTATAAGCATCTTCTCGATCTCATGCGCATCATATTCCATTGAATTGTTTGCAAGGAGACTTGCAAGCCCGTGCGCCACACAGAAAAATGTAAGAAATATCTCCCTGGCTTCACCGATATCACAGTCCATTCCTTTAGCCATCACTTCCATGATTCCTGAAAGATCCGAATCTCCTATAAGTGCCTCTACTTCCATTCCACCAAACTTGTCTGTCTGAAACAGGAAACGAAACAGATTTTTTTCCTCATAACCAAAACGGACATAATTAAGTCCGAGTGCAAGCATCGGATTCTTGTCAGTTTCCTTTGGCATTATAAATGCCGTATGATAATCATCTGCAAGCTTGTATGCCGCTTCCCTGATTTCATCCACAGTTTTAAAACTGTAAAGGACAGGCTGAGTAGAACATTTTAGATATTCTGCTATCGTTCTGGCATTCAAATTCTCATGTCCGCTTGCGCGGATAACCTCAAATGATGCATTTTCTACCATCTCTTTTGTAATTCTGACTTTTGGTGGCATAGCAATCTCCTTTTATAATCATCGTTGTATAACCTCTGTTATGTAATGATGATTATATTATAATTTTCTGACTTGTCAAGATGTTTTTTCATCAAAAAATGGCGACACCCTTATAGGATCATCGCCACTATGCGTAAAACAGTTTTCATTTGTCAGTGCAACTGTATTTTTTCAGCCTATTCCCGAATATAAGGCATATCCCCGATCCACTTGAGCCGAGGATAAACAATACCAAAGCTGCACCTAAGTCTTTACCGCTTCCGAACGGGAAATGTAGCGATTCACCGCTACTGCTAATACATGGTTCACAAACTTTACCCACCATAAACTATATGTCAAAAAACAAAGAGCACCAAAAAGATGCTCTTGTTCAATCATTTCCTGCCCGGATATTTATTAAGATTACGCTTTCTGCGGTGCAAGAAGTGCAACAACATACTCTTTTGTTACATTGTATAGTTTCATTACTTTTGCAATTATATCTTCATCAGAAGCACCATCTAATCGTAGCATCTCGATTGCTCCGGAAATTTTCATTTTTTTATCTCTGTTTTCTAGCGATTTACACATATCAACACCACCTTCCTCTTCTTCAAACTCCAAACCAAGTTTTATTGCACTATTAAGGAAATATGCCGTCTCCGGACTAAACTTCCTGTGATTTGTCTGTAAAATTATCTCATCCGCATCATCCGACTGATGCTTTATAAGCTTCATTGCATATCCCAGTTCTGTATGGAATTTTTCAAAATCTTCATCAGGCATATCTGCCGGAGATATAAGATTAAGCTTGTAATCACTCAGGAACTTAAAAAGCCTTTCATCTCGGACATCCAGCATTTCGAAAAGACTTCTCAGACCATCCCAAGGCTCCTCACCCAGATATACAACAGCTGTTATTATAGGCATCAGCTTGTCACCTTTTCTAAGTCCCGAGAGAAACTCTTCACTGGTAAGCTTTATCTTTAGTACTCCATCCTCGGCAACAAGTTCACCTTCTTCATCTTCTCCATCTGTATTCTTCTTATATGAACGCTTTATCTCCGCAATCTGTTTGGAATAGCCAAGCATATCATAGAGACCATCCTTTACAGGCATCCCATAATGAACCTTATCTTGAAGCTCAGCACCCAGAATTACATATATAGCATTATTATCCATCATCGCATTCCAGATTTTTAAAAGATCACGGTACTTCTGTACAGGAACTCTTGCGTTATTGCCATATGGAACAGTAAGCTCTGTTGTATCAAGTTCCTTCAGTTCATCAGCCTTAATTACTTCCTCACCACCATACAGAAGGAAGTTAAATGCATCAGCAAATAATTTATTGTTAGAAAGATAATTCTTTCCCTCTGTATCAATTACACCCAATTTCCAGTCCTCCTTTTATGCACCACAAAGAAAGGATATTTATCCCCTTCTCATTAATTAACATACCACAGTTCAGCTTTGATATCAATTATAAGTGTATATCTTTTTGCTTATGTTTCACCGTTTCCGACTCTTTATTCTTATCAACAATTTGCTGCTTTTTCTTCAGCGTATCAAATAAGGATAACTTAACTTGTTCCTTCTTCTCTGTAAATTTCTTACTTAAATCTTTTGCATGCTCTATCATGGATAGAACTTTATTCATTATTTTCTTCAATAAAGGAATGGTTTCATCCGGATTCGGTACATATACATAAGAATTTCCTTTACTATCTTTTACAGGATGATCAAGTGAAGCAGTGAAGGCACTTAAATCATTATAAGTATCCGATGTGACTCCCATATCTGATAAATCATTCTCCATTTCTTTCAGCTTGGGAAGTTCTTTTTGTTCTATTTTCTCTTCCCATTCCTGAAGTTCTTTCTCAGCAGCAGCTTTTGCATCCGTATAGTTATCCAGTTCAGTTTGTACCTGCGTGAGTTCACTTTTAGCTTGATTCACTTCATTTTGTACCTGTTCTTTTTCAGCCTGCTTCTGCAATTTTTCCGCCTGTGACTTCGCTATTTCTTCCTTCACGCTATTAAGTTTAGACTGTTCATTTTTATACTCAGTATTTATATCTTTTATATATGAGTTATACATTGTAAGAATGTCTTGCACGTTTTTTAATTTATTCTTCTCTTCTGATAAATGCAGTTGTACCTGTTCAAGTTCAGTCTGCTTATCCTGGATTTTTTGATCAACTTCTTTTACTAACTCTTCAGCTGACTCTTTTGCAAGCTGCGCCTGCTGTGATGTAAGTATCGCTTCTTCAATGGCACTCTCTGCTTTCATTTCTGCTATGGTACGATTTCCACCTACCGTTGTACCATTAAGTACCGGATAACGGTTCTTTCCAGCATGTTCATCAAGGTACTCCTGAAATACTCTGTGGAACATACTCATCTCGGTCTGATCCATAAGTTCCTTCGCACATACCTTCTTCCTCGGCGGTTTATCCGGGTGTTTCTCATTCCACTTCTTGTCATCAACTACAGGGATAAAAAGAAAGTGCATATGAGGCGTTGTTTCGTCCATATGCACATAAGATGAGATAACATTTTCTGTTCCGTATCTTTCACTTAAGAATTCATAGCATAACCGAAAAAAATCCTTTATCTCTTCATCAGTGTAGTAAACCTCCTGCTGTTTTGGTGACTGCTTAACCTCAACCGTACCATCTTTATGATGCACTTCGTTTTCTTCATATATGATGTTTCCGTTATCATCATACACAGGTGCATGAGTTGGAAGGGTAACACACCAGCTGCCATATATGATTACATCTGCGCGGTTCATACATTTTACATTCGGATCAGATAGTCTCGCTTCCAGTATATCCTTCTGTTCCCTCGTGTCAGTACATAAGTTATAGTTAAGATGTGTTCTCTCAGGATCAATACGCTCATTTCCAAATGTAACAAAATTTCCGTACTCATCCTTTTTTCTTTCGCAGTGGGCAAAAAGTCCCAGGTCGCTTCTTGTGAATTTTTCAAAATTAGCCATAGTTTTTTACCTCTCCATATCCAGATTCATTTCTGGTATAGGCAAGCTATACCAAAATGAGATTTTGGTGCTTGCTCAGGGCGCTGCCCCGAGACCCCGTAGTAAGCCGGACAAAAAGCTGTCCGGCTTCAAATTCGCTCTGCCGTATGACGAATAAGCAGCTGCGCCGGTACTGTCCGCACGCCGCACGCTTATTCATCAATTGCAGACGTACCGTCTGAAGGTACATAATGTTCCGAAGAAGTATCATCCTTCTTCGATACATCCTGTACCTTTCCGGCAGAGCTTTTTCTGCCCGATGAAGTATCCTGTGAAGAAACTGCCGTCATCTTCCCAAGATACTCATCGAGCAGTTCAAGATCAGGTTCCTCGCCCATGTGCTTGCGAACGATATCAGCTATCCTTCTGTTATCCTTCTCTACGGCACGTTCATACTTCTCCCTGATCTTGTCCAGGTCCTTTTTTAATTCCTTTGTACTTTTTTCTGCTCTCGGCATTTTTAGTCACCTCCGTTATTTTAGTTTTCATTTTTCTAATCTCTTCCATCCTATCAATCATTTTCATTTCTCTAATAACTCCAATTCTTATTAGTATTCTTTTATATAAAGAAAGCTTTTGTACCTATGACAGCTTTCATAATATTATTGATATGATGGAAATCTATCCTGTATGGACAGGTACATCAGATACAGCATGGATAGGAACATCCGACACAGCCTTAACAGCGTCACGGTCACGCAGGTCGCTGCCTTCGTTAAGCCTGATGAAGTACTCCATCGTATCCACACGGATAAGCAGCTTTCTTCCCACTCTGAGTACAGGAAGTTTATTCCATTCAATAAGCTTACGAATCGTATTCCTGCCAATGCCGGTACAGTCCGCCGCTTCTTCTATTGAATAAGCAAGTTTGTTTTCGTGCATAAGGGTTCACCTCCTTTCGTTTGCGTAATGCAATTTTGAACATTGTAATCCTTTTGCATTTATTCGTCAAGCATAATGCTAATAATTATTTAATTTGCATTTGCGTATTGCAATTTTATTTTATGTATGCTAAAGTACAGATGTACCGAACGAAATGTTCCCTCGTTCAGGAACATCGCATGCAAATTATGCTGGCGATGTCTGGTACTAATACACCGATAAGAGGAGGCGTAAACAGATGAAAGATAAAGATTTACGCAAGATGATTGGCAGCCGGATCAAGCAGCGCCGCTTGGAACTTGGACTGAACCAAAAGTACATCGCTGAAAAAATGGATGTAAATATTTCTACCATACAGCGATATGAAGCAGGAACAATCGACAACACAAAGAAGCTCGTTCTGGAAAGCATATCTGCTATTCTCCATGTATCTGTTGAATGGCTGAGAGGTGAAACCGACGAGTACGAAACGGATATCTCCGATTCAAGGGATCTGCAGATAAGAGACTTAATGGGAAAACTTACTGTTGCGGTTTCGGATGGACTTAAAAAAGATGAAGCTGCTTTCACAAAGGACCTTCTCATTTTCCTTCTTACAGAGTACGAAATGTTCCTTGACTCTTTCCGTTTCGGTTGTGAAAACTACAAGGATACGGACAGGGAAAAGGATATCGCTTCTATTACAGGGTTCGACTCCATGAAGGAATATAATGAGATAATGTTCCTGCGTGAGGTAACACATACAATAAATGCATTTAACGATATAGCCGATGTGATCCGTATCTACTCTAAGGACTCGAAGAAGGCAGATAACCGTCTTCAGAATCTCCTTAGCTATTACAAAGATTCAGAGTAGAAAAGCAGTCGGAATTATCGTATAGTAATAAAGAGCATTTCAGCAGTTCCGATTGCCAGCCGGAAAGGAGAAATATTTTATGGCAAAAGGATCTGTTAGAAAAAAAGGTAAGAAATGGTACTATCGGTTTTATGTTGAAGATGAGAGTGGAAACCTGATTCAGAAGGAATGTGTCGGTTTCGAAAGCAAAGCTGAAACTGAAAAGATGCTAAGAGCTGCGATGGATGAGTATGAAAAAAAGAAGTTCGTTGCCAGATCAGAGAATATAACTCTTGATGAACTTCTTGACATCTGGGTTGAAGAAGATCTTAAGGTCGGAACGCTCAGTAACGGAACTATGCAGCATTATCAGCATATAGTAAGCCGTATCAAAAAGCATCCTATAGCAAAAAAAAAGCTTAGGAGCATAACATCAGAACAGTTACAGGAATACGTCGACTTAATGGCTTTTGGCGGAACATGCGGAGACTTTACAACAAAAGGAATTCAGACCATCAAGGATTACATCGCTGTTTTAAATCATGCATTCAAGTTTGCTATATTTCCTAAAAAATATATCACATTCAATCCTATGCAGTATGTGATTAATCATAAAAAGCAGGCTGATATTGATATATTTGGTGATGCTATAGAAGATACCGATTCCACAAAACCACTTTCATATGATGAATATCAGACACTGCTCTCTTATATGGAAGAACATAGTCCGGTTTCAATTCTGCCGATACAGATATCATATTTCACCGGTCTCAGACTTGGCGAGGTATGCGGACTGACATGGCAGGATATAAATCTAGATGAACAGTATCTTACAGTAAGAAGAAGTGTTAAGTATTCTCCCATCAGACATAAGATAGAGATAGGACCAACAAAAAGAAAAAAGATTAGAGTTGTTGATTTCGGTGATACACTCACTGCTATTCTGAAGAAAGCTCAGAAGGAACAGAAGAAGAACCGTCTTAAATACGGAGCTTTATATAAGACGAATCAATTCATGGAAGTAATCGACAAGAACCGGACATACTATGATCTATACTCATTCGTAGTAAATGATACTATTCCAGAAGGATACAGAGAAATATCATTCGTATGTACCAAGGAAGACGGTTCCTATCTTCCAACCGGATGTCTTACATGCTCATGCAGACGTGCTGCAGATAATATTCCTGAATTAGAAGGATTCCATTTCCATGCACTGAGGCATTCATATACCACTAACCTTCTAATCAATGGTGCGCAGCCAAAAGATGTGCAGGAGCTTCTTGGACATTCAGACCTGTCAACAACAATGAACATTTATGCTCACGCTTCCAGAGAAGCCAAGCGTAATTCAGCAAGGCTCATGGATAAAGTAGCGGATGGAAACTCATAAACAAGTTTCCCTTATTTTCCCTTAATAAAGATTTTTCCCTTGTTGAATGCTCATAAGGGCAAAAAAAAGGGAAAATAATAATATTTCTGATATTAAACAGCCTGCAAATGGCTAAAATAAAGGGAATGTTCAAAAACATTAAATAAAACTGAAATATAAAAAGTGCTGTTCGACCAATCTTTATTATACTCAGTCAATGGTTCTCCCGATGATTTATACTCATTACTATCTGGGAAGTCCGTACATAATTACATATATCACAA
>OCTX011856194.1_pt1 | contig 20642 bp, 29 predicted proteins | sample 1539691 | NCBI WGS metagenome assembly OCTX01 (sample SAMN02144231, study PRJEB22623) | gut metagenome | biome: sheep rumen | host: Ovis aries | place: New Zealand
CTTTATTTACAACCAAATATCAGACAATTATTAAATTAAACAAAGAAAAAATATCTCCTACAGGAACAAATAAAAGAATTAATAATCTAAGCAAGTGGGAGGCTTAGAAAAACTATTTACTTTTTCTGGACATTTTGTTATAATTAAAGTGTGGATATACTATAATATAGTATAGGTCATATTTAATTATATATAAGGGAGAAAGTATGAAGATTAAGGATATATTAAATAAAAAATTGAAAGGTTTCATGGGAAGAACTCATGCTTTATTGAGTTTAGCTATTCTCTGTGCCTTTATGTTAATACCAGTAGAGTTTTTTGAACTTACATTTTGGAAATTGAAGGAAAATTGGTTACTTGCAATCGTTGGTGTCGTTGTATTCTGCGGTGGAGCATTATTCCCTGACCTTGACGCCGATAATTCCAGTGCAGGTGCTACACTTGGTCCTCTTGGTAGTCTTTTTACGACTTTCATGAAATCCACAAGTGCTATCGTTTGGAATCTCTATCATTTCAAAAAGGATAAGAAACCTAACTCACAACACCGTTTCCTATGGCATGCTCCGATAATCTGGGTTGGACTTGGTCTTGCTTTCTATTTCGGACTGAATGGTGGAGAATATAATATTTTTACAAACCTTATGAACAGTTTCAAAACTGATTCTTTCTTATACTTTTTAAGAACAAATGCTATTTTGTTCCTATTTATAATCCTTATGTTCATGGCAGTACTTGTCGGTTCAAGTATGATTATAAACAACCTGTTGAAGATTAGAATCAGTTATCTGAAATATATACTTCCTACTCTCGTTCTCGTATTCATATTTACTACAAGTTATACGAACCTTCGAGTATTAGGTGTATGTTTTGCAACTGGTGCTGTATTACATTGTATCGAAGATGCTTTCTGTGATACAGGTGTTCCAAGTTTGATTTTCCCAATACCTCAATTCTGGAGAGGTCGTGTCTGGGGAAGAATTAGATTATTACCTATAACTGTAACAACAGGTTCACTTATCAATACTATCATTGATTTTATGGCTACGGGACTTATCATCGTATTAATGATATTTATTTTTCATAAATAGAAAGAGGTAAATTATGTATACTATTGGTGATGAAGTTAGATTTAACACAAAGACTGGAAGTTATCGTGGAAAAATCAGTCGTATTCGTTTTAATTTTCTCGTTGTTTTTAAAAGACGAGAACCTCTTTATATTGTAAGAGTACCTCTCGATGATGGTTTTGTCGAATACAAGGTAAAAGAAAAAGATATTATTGCGAAATTATAATACCTCTCTTGTAATAAAGGAGAAATAAGAATGAATTACTGTGAAATGATGTGTAATATGACAGGTTATCGTATGCAGACAACTTTCTGGGATGATTTTACAATAGCAGATAAATTTGGAGAGTCTGGAATTTACGATACCTATAAGAGAGCATTCAATGAATGGAAATCTGAATATAAGTATTTAACAGAACTTGTCATGGTATTGAATTGGAAGTGTTGGGAACATTATGAGAATAACAATACACAACTATCAAAAATATATGGTGAATTGTTCTATAAAACTCGTGATTATGCTTGGGATAATTTAACAGATGATGAATTATCCTATTTCTCAAATACTATTGATTAAATAAAGGAGATTTGGTTAAAATGGCTGATAATAATGATGCTAAGAAAAAGGAAAAAGACCGAAAGAAAAAAGAACGTGACCGAAAACGAGTAAGTCTTCCATCTGCTCGAAGAAGACTGTTACAGAGTAGAGAAATGGCTCAGGGTAAGAGAACCTATGAAGACCTGTGGAAACTTGCTGGTACTGTTCTTGCATTTTTAGGTATAATGTTTGTTTTACTCGGAGGTATAAATCAGAGAGCTGCCGTTGAGACAATTGTTCGTTGGGGTAATAATGTCGGACGATTTGTATCCTATTTGATAAATCCTAATAGTATTAATCTCACTGAAAACGGAGTATATATTGACCCAGAACATGTTTCTGAAAATATCGAAGAACTCCAAAATGAGAGAGAAGATATTAATGAACAAGAAGAAAATCAGGATAAGACTGAAGAAGATAAAGAGGAAAAAGAAGAAAAGGAAAAATCAGAATAATATGTTAATTTTTAAGTATGGAACTATGGGGTCTTCAAAGACTGCCAATGCAATCATGATGGCTTATGATTTTGAGCATAGAGGATTAAAAATTCTTTTTGTAAAACCAGACATCGAATGTCGTGATGGTGTTACAAAAGTTAAATCGAGAATCGGTCTGGAAAGAGAATGTATTCTTTGGTCGAATTTTCAATTGATGAGTCTTGCAAATATTGATAAGATAATCGTCGACGAGGCACACTTTCTCAATGAAGAGGATGTTGAATATCTTGCAAATATTTCCGATACTTATGATATCGATGTGATATGTTTTGGACTTAGAACAGATTTTCAGACTCACCTGTTTACTGGTTCCAAGAGACTGATGGAACTTGCTGACAGATTGGAAGAAATTGAAAATACCTGTTGGTGCGGTAAGAAAGCAATCATCAATGCCAGAATTGACCAGAACCGAAATGTCGTCAAGGAAGGTGACCAGATTCTTCTCGGTGGTGATGGTGTCTATGTTCCATTATGTCGAAAACATTACAATGCAAACCTCATCAATGGGGCAAAGAAATTCTAGTGAGCAGGCACTTAACAAAATAAAAATCCTGTGCTATAATTAAGTTATGATAACGAGAGAATGTTTTAAAAGAGCTATAACTTTTATCAAAGATACTGACTCGATGTTAAATGACCTCGATGATGTATTGAACAAATATTCCTGTTTTCAGGATGGTCGTATGCCTGTATTTGATTCGAGTGTCATCGTTGATATGTTGAATGAAACATTTAAATTGAAAGTGACTGAAGAGTATGGCAGCGAATTGGAGTATTGGCTCTATGAATGTGATTTCGGTAAAGAGTGGAATGAACGTGAAGTTGAAAACCTCAATTTGCCAGAAAATCACAAATACAGAAAACCAAGAATAGATAACTTGGACGATTTATACGATTATCTGAAGTGGATTCACGACACTGAACTCACGGATGAACTTCTCGGTGAGATTGTAGAACATGAAAATCTAAGTAAATCAGATGCTGAGAAGAATCGTTAAAAAATATTTAAGATTGGAAATCATATAAGGAGGTTAGAAAATCATATGGCTAGAAATCTTAATCATGTAACATTAATCGGACGTCTGGGTAGAGACCCTGAGCTCAAGCAGACGAAAAACGGAGTGAATACTGTAGACTTCAGTATTGCAAATCAGCGTGATTCTGGTGATAACGAAAGAGTTAACTGGATTAGCTGTAGAGCATACAAGAAGACAGCAGAACTTATTTGCAACTATTGCACTAAGGGAAAGAAAATTCTCGTTGAAGGTGAAATCTGGAATGACCAGTGGGAAAAGAATGGTGAGAAATCATCAAGAACCTATGTTCTCGTAACAAACATCGAATTCATCGATGGTGGAAAATCATCTGATGCGGGTAATGGTCCTGTTGGAAACACATTTACTCCAAAAGATAACGGTGGTTACAGTGATGAGGTCTATGAATCCTATGGTGAATACGACCCATCGGAAGAATTTTAATCACTAGAAAAATCTGATAATATTAAAGGGAAGTTTTATTGTGTCGAATAGGACTTCCCTATTTTTTAAACTTTAGGGGGAAAGCAGATAATCATGAAAAAAGCTATACCATATATTTATTTTGGAACTGTGATTATACTTGTTGGTATGATTTTTTGGACTTCACTCCCAACAATGAATTTAGATTTTGGATTTTTTCGTAAAGATAATTCAGCAGGAAATGAAGTAGATGTAAAACTTACTCAAAATGTATTTGAATATGGAGAAGGATTTCAGACTATTCCAATCTACAAATATGTAGAAAATGAAGATGAATTTGACTATCTTGATGCAGAACCAATAGTTATTGGAAATAGAGATATTGGAAAACATGACATTAAATTTACTGTCAAGGCAAAGGGAAAGAAACAGGAATATGTTGTCATTAAACAGGTTGAAATAAAAGATACTCAACCTGCAAAGATATATACAAATACAAATTTTGACATTAATAATCCAAAATCTGCAATAAGTACGGTTACCGACCCTGTAGATGGATTATTAAAATATAAGGAAAAATTAAATGTAGATGACAGAGGAGTATATTCGGTATATAAAGAAGGAAATTCCATTGTTTGTAGAGCAATTGATTTAAATGGAAATATTTCTGAAAAAAGAATAGATATTAAAACAAATACGAAAACAGATGAAGTAATAATAAAAGAAGAACCTGAACAGACTGAAAACCAAACAGAAGAAGAAACATGTGTTCTGGAAAAGGGATATGATGAAATGTATTATAATTTTCAGGATGAGGCTATTGCTGTTGCTCAACGTGCTTTTGATGAATATGAAGCAGAAGATGGTAAATATCCGAGAAGTTTTAATGTTAAGGTAGTAAGTTGTGATGGTTATGTATATTATATATGGGATTTTGTTTGGTAAAAAAACATGACAAAATTAAACAATATGTGATATAATTAAACTATAAGGAAAAACTATGAATAGAGACTTAGAACGTAAAATTAAATCTTACGAGGAAACTTATAAGATTTATCTAATGTATGGTACACCAAAAATTATTCGCTTAGATATGCGAGCTGGAAAATCATTTTGTAAGGATTTGAAAAAACCTTTCGATGATATATTTTCACAGTGTATGATTGATACAATGAAAAAATTATGTGCTGCTATACCAGGTGCAAAACTTGGATATACACAATCTGATGAAATTACAATCATACTCAAAGATATTAATAAAGGAAATCAAGAGGTTATATTTTTTAAAAATTCACTTACAAAAATCATATCAAATGTGGCATCAATGGCAACACTCATATTTAATACTGAGTGGGGTGAACAGGTAAAAAAATTATGTGGTGGAAAAATTACCAGTGAATTTAATTCTGAAGAACTAAATGAATTAAGACCATATGTATTAAATTATATGGTGGCAACATTTGACTGTAGATATTTTGAAGTTCCAAACATCGAGGAATTAAAAAATTATTGTGTTTGGAGACAGGAAGATTGTTATCGTAATTCAATAAATCAAGTTGCGAGACAGTATTTCTCAACAGAAGAATTAAATAGAGTAAATACGGAAATGAAAATAACAGCACTTGAAAAAATCGGTGTAAATTTAAATCAATTTCCAAGTAAATTTTTTAAAGGTGTTGTTTGCTTTAGAGTAAAAGAAACAAAGAATGGTGGTGCTGAACGTCTTGTATGGAGAGATTTCAATGCACCAACATTCCATAATAACTATGCATTTATAAATAACATATATAACGAATTGATATTTTAATTAGACGGAGGAAATCATGATAAGAGTTCAAAGACCAGAAGGTTCATTTCTAATCGACGATGCAGAATACAAACAGAATCAACAAGCATTCAATTCCATGTTCATGAAAGCCATGGAAAAACTTAAAGATATTGAAGAAGTTGATTATCTGTATTTCGGAACCGACCGTTATACAGGTTCGGGAAAGAAAGCAATGCAGATAGTTACTAAATTAGGTACAATGTATGTACCTAATGTATACTACGATGACAGACATCTCAACGATGATGAAGTCGTCAATCGTACAACATCAGAATATGCAAAAATTGTTGCTGACTGTAAAGTTGAAATAAAACCAGAAGACCATTTCAGCGGTGTCTTCAAACTTACTGGAAAGATGATACAGTTTAATCGTGTCTTTGGCACTTATCGTTTCAGTGATGAAGAATGTCAAACTCTTCTCGAAGGAAAGAAACTGATGATTGCAACAGTATCAAAGAGTGGTTATGAATACTATGCCTATGGTGGATTGGTAACAAAGGTCTATGAACGATTTGTTCATTGGGGATTTGACCCTATGATGATTTTCAAATCATTTAATGGACATCAGATTACAAAAGAAGAAGCCAAAAAATTATTCGATGGAGAAACACTTACTTTTTCTGACTTAATTTCTAAGAAAAACAATTCGAAATATTCTGCAAATGTTAATTTTGATACGAATACAAAAAAACTTGTAATGAAATTTGAAAATAAAAAGTTTGATAATAAACAGAGAAGAAACAGATATGTTAATTACGACCCTGTAGCAAATCAAGAAGTTGATTATGGTTACTATGATAGATATAGTGGTTGGGTTGACTATGACCAAGGTAAAAATTTGATTAATTGGTAACTTACGGAGGATACTATGACTAGAAAGCGTAAAAAGAATTTTGATGTTCTGTATGATGATGCAGCAGATATACTGTATATTTTTACAGATAAGAAAAATTATTACGCTGACCAGAAGAACGATTATATCGAATTAAAAGATGTAGATACAAATAAAAGAGTGGGTTATATCATACTTAACTATGATAAACATTCAAAGGATAAAAGTATCACGAAAATGCCTTGGAATGGAGTTGATTTCCTTGGTGAAATTGCTCCAGCAATTAAAAAATATATTGATGAAAATTATGACTAAATATCCAACAATTCCTGGCTATAGCATATTGGCAAGATATGTTCATGGCTCAGAAGACAGTTTAGACACCGATGTTGTCTATATCATAGACAGAATGCCTGACTATAATACATGTCAGGATTTTTGCAGTTCTACTGAAGAAAATCGGAATCTTGCAGTTTTAAGAGATGGTGAAATTGTTGAATGTTTCAAGGGTGCCCCAGATGAACTTAACAATGGAGTATTTTATACTTATAATAAACATCAACAGACAGACACACTTTTAATTATTCATCCAGTACGAAGGAATATAATTGCAAAAGAAATAGGAGTAGTTCGTTGTATCTTATCTATTTTATCAAGAACAGAATATAGACAACAAATAAAGAAAGTTCTAAAAGAAGGTAATTGGACAGAAAGACTTTCAGTATTGAATTCAATTGTTCTTGATGATACAATTCTCCCACTTAATAAAAACGGAAAAAGCGATATAGACTTATTAAAAGTTATTGCCTTTCAAATAGGTCAGGGATTAGGTCTGCTTGAAGGACACGATTTATTTACTAAGAAAAAAATCTCAGATAAATATCCATTACTTAGACCATATTTATATCGTAAAAACATAAGTCTTCAGGATTTGAATGAAATGCTCAATCGTTATGTGGATAAATTGAAGGAAATTGAAGTCGAAGAGGATGGTGAAAATACCCTATTCGTACAATCAAAGAGAATATTCAATGTTAGAAAGGAAGAATTTGTTGGATGGAAATTAGACCCTATCAAGAAAAACAACTGGAATTTCTAACACAGCGAGATTGGGTTCGTGATGTCGTTGGATTGGAATCTCCGACAGGTTCTGGAAAATCAATTGTCATTCTCGAATATGTCAAACATATCTTTGAAACACAATCAAATACAACAGTAGTTGTAACAACGGGGTCAAATAACCTCGTTTTTGAGTTTGCCGAAAAAGCCAAAACATTCGGATTGTCTCCGATTATCTACATCGGAATGAATATGCTTTCCTGTATCGATAAAATAGATGGATTGACAATTTTTTCTCAGAATAAAGAAGATTGGTGTTCAACTATTAAAATGAATAGAAGAGTTCCTGACAAGAAAACGGGAAATCTTGTACTCTGCGATAAATGTAAAAATTGTCGTCATAAACATCTACGAGTTATCAAGGAAATGCTTTCCGATGGATGCAATAAACTGATTATCACCAATCATCAGGCATATCTGACTCATGTATTCGGTGAGTTTCCTGTCTATTATCCCGATATTACGATTGTCGATGAGGCACATCTTTTTTCGACTTTCTATTCCAACTGGAAAAATACGGAAATAAGTAAACAGGAACTGTCAAGTATCAAATCTGCTCTGAAGGGTACACAACAGGCAAGACTTCTTGAACTATATCTTCAGCGAAAAACTCCTTTACCAGACACGCTGGTTCGAAGAATTACTAATCTGCTGAAAGAACATTATAAGTCAAATACTGATATGAAAAATTATGTTGAAATGCTCAGTCAGAAAATCTACGATTTCAGCAATGCCTACGATGACAGTAAATATTATTTTGAAATCGACGAGGAACATATGAAACGAATCTGTTTCTGGTCTCATTTTAATGTTGAACAGAATACGATAAAATATCGTCTGTTCACGGCTACTCTTGACCGATTTACCAGAATTATGTTTGGTATGAATCCTGATTCCTATGATAATTTTTATGTTGAAAGGAATTTCAATCTTTTCGATTATAGCAATTCTGATGCCTACATCTATCGTGTCAATGATTTCAATGGTGTTCTCAATGATTTTCTTCGTAAATGTGAACAACGGGACTTCAAATCAGGACTCATTTTATCAACGACTATTGAGAATGTAACAAATCTGAAAAATCTAGGACAGATAAGAAAATATAAAGTTTATACGAATATCAATGAATTCAAAGATGCTGAAGGTTATAAAGTGCTCGTCGGTTCGAGAGCATTGTTTCAAGGCATTGATATTCCAGAAATAAATTTTGTATTTATCAATAAGATACCATTTGAAAAATATGATGAGGAGTTCATCGGCAGAACCGAATATCTGAAAAGAAATGCAGATATTGACCCTTGGACCGATTATTCAATTCCAATTGTACAGAATACGCTGATTCAGACAACAGGAAGATTGTGGCGAACTCCTGGTGATTTTGGAATGGTTGCCATCGATGACGGTCGACTAGTTGGTCGGTTCAATTATCTCATGAGAACCATCAGAGATGTCCGAAAAGGAATAACTATTCATATCGTTGGAAACAACCCTGAACCTGAGAATACCGAAGGTTTCGATGCCATCATCAAAGAGGTTAAATAGGTCATATTTAATTATATGGTGAGGGGGCGGTCACTTAACATTTTTACCGTCCTATGATAAAATATAGTTAGAAAAATACTGAATAGGTATTTTAATAATAGAAAGGAGTTTTGTGCTAATGGCGAGAACATTTTCTGAGGCTAGACAAAATGTAGATGAAATGTATAAGTCAATCACGGAAGTTGCTGACAGTATTACAAAGAATCATACAAAGAAAATCGACAACATTATCAAGGAAATCGAAAACAATGTAGAAAAACTTGATAACAATGAAATCAGAAATTACATTTTGAAACTTGCTAGCCTTGCGTATTCATTAGGAGACCTGGTAGAACACGCCGATTTAAAGCGTGATTGTGCCGAAGCTCTGATGAAAGAAACTAATGCTAGAGAATTTAGCCTGGCAGCGGGAACTGTGGATACAAAGAAAAGTCAAGCATTGTTAAACACCAGTCAGGAACAGGCTGTATCACTGTTATACAACCTCATTGCAAATTCACTGAAGGGTAAGTTGACACAAACTCAAAGAGTTATCGATTCTTTGAAGAACACTTTGATATCACGTAACGCTGAAGCTAAACTGCAGATGGGTATTTCGAACATCGGTATGCCCGAAGAAGAGTAAAAGGTAAGTAAATCATATTAGATTAAATTAGGAGGGCAAAGAATTGAAAAATTTAAATTATAATTTTACATAGGTAATACTATGAAATGCAAAATATGTAATAAAGAGATTGCCAAGAAATTGGCTAATCATGTCAGAGTTGTTCATAATATGGAACCGAAAGATTATTATGACAAATATCTGAAGAGAGACGATGAAAATACCATCTGTCCCGTCTGTGGAAAACCAACGAAGTTTATTAAATTTTCCATTGGATACAGTAAAACCTGTTCTAAAAAATGTGGAGATATCCTCGGAAAACAGACTGCCTTGAAAAAATACGGCAAAAAATCTTTGAATAATTTTAAGGCTCAGAAGAAAACACTTGTTGAAAAATACGGTGAGAATTACTTCAAAGACCGCATTCAAAAGATAAATTTCAAAGAACTTTATGAAGATGGTTCGATACAGAGAAAAATAAACGAGACAAGAAATAAGAACATTTCAAAATTTGAGCAGGAAAACAACTGTACTCGAATTTATACTCTCGTTGAAAAATATGGACAGGGTTGGTATCATGCAAATCTCAATCTAAGAAAGTTATTCCATCAAAATAATACATTTGTATTGAATGATGATATACCTCTGATTGAAGAATATGTGGGATTACATAAATATCAAAATGCATCCTATGCTGAAAAACAGGTTGTCGAATATATAAAATCTATCTACAGTGGTGAACTCATTGAAAATACCAAGAGTATCATAACACCCTATGAGTTGGATATCTATGTACCAGACAGAAAAATTGCCATTGAATTCGATGGTGTATTCTATCACAGCATAAATGCAGGAACAGATAAAAATTATCATTTGATGAAAACAGAGATGTGTGAAAATCTCGGTATTCGTCTCATTCACATTTTCGAATATGAATGGGTAAATCGACAGGATATATGTAAATCAATTATTGCATCGGCTCTAGGAAAATATCAAAGGAAAATATATGCTCGTAACTGTGATGTTCGGGAAGTAAGTTCACCAATGGCAAAAGATTTTCTTGAACAGAACCATATTCAGGGTGCGGTAAATTCATCCTATCGTCTCGGTCTATTCAACAAAAACGAGTTGGTTCAATTAATATGTATCGGAAAATCCAGATTCAAAAAAGATGAATATGAACTTTTGCGAATGTGTACCAAACTCAATACTCAGGTTATCGGGGGATTTGGAAAACTGATGAAACATCAACCCTATGACCATATTATTTCCTATGTTGACAGAAGTAAATTTAATGGTAAATCATATCGAAGTATCGGTTTTAAAATAATCGATATTACTCCACCATCATATCATTATGTAAAAGGTAACAGAGTTCTTAATAGAGTCTCGGCACAGAAACATAAATTGAAATCTCTTCTCGGAGATAGTTTCGATGCCAATAAGACTGAAATTGAGAATATGCTAGATAATAACTGGAAAATGATATATGATTGTGGAAATTTAAAAGTAAATTATGAAAGGTAAAAATCAATTATGGCTAATTTAAAAGACGTTGCAAAACAAATCAATAGAAAATATAAAGACGGTAATGTTATCGTAGCAGGTGACATTTTACCAGAAGTTAAGAGAGTTTCATTTGGAACACTCGGAGCAGATTATGCTACCTACGGTGGTATTCCATACGGTGCTATTTCTGTATTCTCAGGACAGTATTCTTCAGGAAAGACCACTGCGGCTGCTTTGGTCATGGCTCAGTATCAGAAGGAAAATCCTGATAAGTGCTGTGTTTACATCGATGTTGAAAATACATTGAGAGTTCAGTTACCTTATCTTGTTAAGATGACTGGTCTGCTCATCGATGAAGACCACTTCATGAGATATGACTGTTCAGGTAAGTCTGCAGAAACAATCTTTGAAGATATTATCGATATGCAGATTGGTGCTGATAATATTGGTATGATTATTCTCGACTCTGCGGCAGCCCTTGTATCTGATACCGATATGGAAAATGATTTTGCCAAGGATAATGGTATGAGAGCATCAGTTGCTAAACCTCTTGGTAAATTCATTCGTATGATGAATCAGTACATTGCAAAGAAAAATAATATTCTTCTTGTAATCAATCAGGTTCGTGAAGCAGGTAAGACATTTACAGGTGCAACAATCTATTCTGAACCTGCAGGTCATGCTCTTGACTTCTATCCTGCATTAAAGATTAGATTCGGTACGAGAACATTCGTCAAGGATGATAAGACTGATATCGCTGCTTCCAAGGCAGAAGAAACAACAGGTATTCGTTTGAAATTTGCGATTACAAAATCAAAGATTTCTCCGATGAACAGAGGTGGTGGTTTCCTTACTTTCGACCTTGAAAACGGTATCGACACCATCAACGATACATTGGAAGTTGCTATGAAGTATGGTTTTATTTACAAACCAAACAATATGACATATATAATCAATAATCTTGATACTGGTGAAGTTTATACTGATAAAAACGGTAATGAACTTAGATTTGTAGGTAAATCAAAATTAATCGAATATATGAAAGAAAATGATGAATTCAGAAATGATTATTTTGAGATGCTGACAAGACATATCAGTGATGCTCAGGATTCAGGAATTTCATTACTTGATAAGGACTCACTTGATGAAATTATGGAACAGGAAGCCAATGTCGAAAACAGCAAGAAGAAATCTTCCGAAACAAATGAGGTGAACTAGTGTCGTCTCTATTTAAAAAATCTGTGGATAGAGTAGTACCAGAGGGAAAAAGTACCAGGTACTACTCCTCTCTTCAGGAGAAAGCAGTTGCAAAGGCTACAAAAGGAAAAACAGTAGTCAATTCAGGGGCAACTGCTTTTGTCAAAGGTGATGTTCTTTCAGGTGATGATTGGCTGATTGAGTGTAAAACAAAAGTCAAGGATAGTGAGTCGATTACGGTCAAGAAAGAATGGTTCACAAAGAATCAGCAGGAAATGGCATTCATGGATAAGGATTATTCTGCTGTTGTAATTTCTTTCGGACCAAATCAGCCGAATTATTATATCATTGATGAACTGACATTTCAGGAATTATTAGATTATCAAAAAGGTAATAAGTAAAAAATTATAATACATAAAGAAAAGTATTTGGAGGGAAATTATGAATATAACTGATGAAAAATCAGGAAGAGAGATGGTTGAAAAATATATTGAAACATTAGATATTATTTCAGCTAATGGAGTAGATTTATTACCAGAGGTTTCAAAAGAGGATTTACTTAATAAATTAATTAACACCTCGGAATTGTTAAAAGTTTTCTATGATTTATATAAAAATGAATATGAACTAGTAGAAAAACTACAGAGAGAATTAGCGGTAAAATCAGTTAATAACGAAGTTTCATAGTGGAGAAGACATTAATGTTTGAAAAAGAAACTTCTAATTCTAATAAAACAGGAAAAATGGGCAACCATTCAAGATTATCCAAACTATGAGGTTAGTAATTTAGGTAGATTTCGTAATAATTGGTGTATGCACAAGAAAAATTTATTCATTAATTAGAAAGGAAGGTGATGTAAATGTTTGAAAAGGTTAATCCTTTTCATCCCTGATGTATTAGCAGATAGAATCAGTGGTGCATTGGTTGATGAGGCATATAAATTAAATGAAAATGCTAAAATAGCAGTAGAAGTATTGCTTGGGCATGGAATTTGTCATATAATTTCAGAAACATCAGAAAAAATAAATAAAAACTTCGTATATGATACTGTCCACAGAATTTGTCGTGATGATAATATCTATGTACAATATGATGAATATTTACAAGACCCAATTTTGGCATCCAATCAGAAAGATAAAGTTCGCTGTGGAGATAATGGTATATTTAAAGGTGTCCCTATTACAGAGGAAGAACGAAAATTAACATTAATTGCAAAAGAAATTTGTGAACTTCATCCATATGATGGTAAATATGTTATTGATGAAAAAAATAAAAAACTTATTGTTTGTCAATCTCATTGTGATTCAAAAGAATTAAAAAATTATTTAGATAACAAATACCAAGAATATAATATTGTGGTAAATCCATTAGGGGATTGGACAGGTGGTCCTTCGGTTGATAGTGGTGTTACAGGGCGAAAATTAGGTTCTGGAATGTCCCAATCAGCAACAGGCGGTTCCCCATTTGGTAAAGATATTTCTAAGGCAGATGTTTCTGTAAATGTATATTGTTTCTTAAAGGCTCAAAAATTACAGAAAGTTGTGACTTCTTTCTGCGCTATTGGAGATGAAGAGTTAACATTTGTCTGCGAAGATGGTGAAACTTGGAAAGAACATTATGATAAGGTTGTAAAAGTTGCAAGAGATTATATTGAATCTTTAGGTGGCTTTGAAAAATTTGCTGAATGGGGTTTGGTAAGATAATTTTTAATGGGAGAAAATAATGAGTAAATTAAAATTAGGAAGTTTATTTTCTGGACAGGAAGGATTTGGTCTTGCAGGAATGCTTTCAGGCATCGATTTAGAATGGTCTTGTGAAATTGACCCAAATCCTATGAAGGTACTGAAGGCAAGATTTCCAGATATTTCACATTACAGTGATGTATCTTCTTTGAGAGGAGGTGATTTAGGTGAAGTGGATGTTATTACATTCGGTTCACCTTGTTGACAAGACCTCTCAATTGCTGGAAAAAGAAAAGGATTAAAACATTCAAAATTAGGTGATACAGATAATAGTCGTAGTGGACTCTTTTTTGAAGCATTAAGAATAATTGAAGAAATGCGACAAATAAATAAAAAACCAAGATATGCACTATGGGAAAATGTTTATGGTGCATTTTCATCATCTGATGGTAATGATTTTCATCGTGTTTTAGAAGAATTCTGTCAAATTAAAGATATTGATATAAATATACCAAAATTAGATAAATGGCCTACCAATGGTGAAATCGTTGGACAAGATTTTTCTCTTGCATGGAGAACTTTTGATGCTCAGTATTGGGGAGTTGCTCAACGTCGTAGAAGAATTTATCTTGTAGCTGATTTTGATGGTCAAGATGCAGGTAAAATCATGTTCAGAAATGAAGGTGAAAGTTTCCATACAAGACAAAGAAATTGGTCTAAATTTATTCGAACAAGCAATGCAAATACAGGAAAAGAAATAGTAAATGAATTTAATAATATTAAATTTGAGGATGAAAAATTAAATCTTAATGACATTAAAGGTAAATTTGCTAAACTCGATTTATCCATAGGTAAATGGGATTTTTCTATTCCTTCAGGTTATATTATTGGCGAAAAACCATTCTATGAAAATACGATAAAACTTTCAGAAATATTACAACATGATGTTGATTTGAAGTATTATCTATCTTCGACAGCATGTCAGGGAATTCTTAGAAGAGCATTGGAAAGAGGTAAAACACTACCTAAAGTTTTACAACTGGCACTTGAAAATCAAATAAATAATGACTTTAAAGATATACAAAACAATATAAAATCTTTACGTGTTGGTGCCACTTGTCGATTAAATGAAAAAATGTCTGATGATATAAGTGGCACACTGATGACTTCTGGAGGAGATAATCAGATGAGCATTATTGGAACAAACTCATCAACATTTAGAAAACAAAGTCATGCTAAAAATAAATTAGATGGTCAAGGTTGGGAAGAAGCAGATGTAAATGATACGCTTAATATATTTGACCAGGGAGAAGGAAGAACGCCAACTCTAGTTGTGGATAAGAGTTGTGCACATCAAACTACATATGTTGCACTTGAAAATCACCCAAATGATTCAAGAATTAATATAGAAAAAAATGATGTGTCCCAAACATTATCATCTCGTATGGGAACTGGTGGTGGTAATACTCCGATGGTTATGGAAATATATAAAAGTTCATTCTCCACAAATCCATCAAAAGAATTAGCAAATTGTGATTATAAAGACACACCAATTGTAACAGTTGAAGGAAATGGTCAAAGACCATCACACAAAGGAAAAGGTTATAATGAAGATGATGTTTCTTATACACTGAATACAATTGAACAACATTCGGTTGCCTATGGAATAAGTTCAAAAGATTCAAATGGTATGAAATCAGACAATCCAAATGTTGGTTATTATAAGGCAGATACATCGAGAACACTTGATTTAAATGGGGGAAATCCTGCATGTAATCAAGGAGGTATTGCTATCGTTGATTATCAGAATGATAAAACAGAAGAATCAAATTATTATGTAAGAAGACTCACACCAATTGAATGTGAAAGACTTCAGAATATGCCAGACAATTGGTGTTATGATGTTTCAAATGATAGCCCGTCTCAAGAAGACATCAATTTTTGGGACAATGTATTTGATGTTTATCGAAAAGTTATTTCCAAAGGAAAGAAACAAAAAACAAAAAAACAGATTGAAACTTGGATAAAATCATCATTAAAGGATAATTCAATTTATAAAATTCAAGGAAATGGAATTGCCCTTCCAAATGCATGGTTTGTTCTTGAGGGTATTGCCAAAGAAAACAAGTAACTTGACATCAAACATAAAAATTTGTTATAATTAAATAGGAGGAATAGACAATGAAAAAAGTTTTAAAATTTGTTTATGGTACGACGATACATTGTTTTGCAATTTATGGTGCAATGGTATTGGTCAATTCTTTTTCACGTCATAGGAGAATTATTTAATGAAACAGATTAGAAAAAATGTATTTGAGACAAACAGCAGCTCTACCCATAGTATCGTAATCTCAAAGAAAAATCATAAGTTACAAAATGAAGATTTATATAGTTCTATCTGGAAATATGATGATAGACATGAATACGAGTTTGGCAGAGAAGCATATAGACTTGTTAATAAATGGGATGAGAAACTTGCCTATGCTTATTTGGCATTAAAGGATTCTGGCATAAAATCCAATGTACTTAAAGAATTCAAAAAGAGAGTAAATACAATCTATAACGAGGTTGTAAAAGAACTTGGAGAGAAACCTTTCCAAGAAGTAACTCCAAATTTTATTTTTAAATTATTAGATAGAAAGAATTCTTTTCATTATATTGACCATTCTGAAAATATTGCTAAGAAATTTATTGATGATTGTCTTACCGATGACAAGTTTTTGAAACGATTCCTGTTTGACAGTGAAGATTCTTACATTGTTATCGGTGGTGATGAATACAGTGGTTTCTATATCAAGACCATCGGATTCGAGTATGATTATGATTACGAGTATCTGTGGAAAGATAAAGATGGAAATATTGTTAAAGACCTCGATGCATATTTTGAAAAATATAAAAAATATCCAAAAGGTGAATATGTCGGGGAGTTCTGGAATAAACTGAAAGAATATGAAAAGACTCACGATGTCTATCTAAAAGGTAATTAGAAACTCTGCGAAATGCAGAGTTTTTTATTGAAAAAGTAGAAAATTTATGTTATAATAGATGTGTAAATGATGAGGAGAAAAAATATGAATAAAGTTGAGAAAAAGAAATCGTCTGTTCGTGACTCATGGATACCTGAAACATGGAGATATAATGGGTCAGGATATCAAAAAAATAAAAAAGCCTATACGAGAAAACAGAAACATAGAAAGGATTTTGAATAATGTTACAATGTTCAGATTGTAAGTTTTGTTGTGTTAAAGAACTTGAAATTCATAATGAGTTTGGTTCGGAAGATATTGTGAACGTAGGTCATTGTTCTAAACTGAGAAATAATCTCAATGAACCGTTAAGGGTATGTAGAGATGATTTTTGTTCGTTTGGAGAATTCAATGATAGTAAAAAAGAAACCGATTGAATACGAGGCTTGGGTTCTCAACAGTAAAGATACGCATAAACCTGAATGGGTCAAACAACTTCTTGATGCTGGGTTGATTCAAAAGAAAAGAGTCTATTGGTATATCAAAACTCTCGAAGGAAAAATGAAAACCACCGAAGGGAGTATTCTTATTCGTGGACATTCTCCGAAAGAAATCTGGGCAGTACGAAAAGATATTTTCTATAAAACCTACGATATCATCGAAGAGTGACTTGTTTACAGAAAATATGAAGTGTGATATAATGATTATGTAAAAATAGATACATCAGAAAGAATTTAGAAATGTCTTCGGACATAACATATAGAATTTCATTAACATAAAAAGGAAAGGTAAAAGGTAAAGAAAATGGAAATGAAAAAGTATGTACCACAGATTAAGGAAATGGACGGAACTGTTTTTTGGACAGAGTTCGGTAATCACAGCAGAATCGAATTGAAGAACAGTTCATTTGGCATCGGAAAGGTAAACATTGGTCTGCAGAAGTTTGATGATAACAACAAGCAGGTTGCCTATGTGAATGCTTATCTGGACTTTGACAAGGCGATGGTGTTGGCAAACGACATTCTTGCAGGTAAGTTTGCAAGAGTTGCTGCTGAGATGCATCAGAAGGACGGTAACAACATGGTTGCCATCTACAAACAGCCAGGTGGACAGTCGGCTGAAAAAGCAGGCAGAGAAGACGGAAAACCACTCTACCGAGAATTCAGTATTTCTCACGGAAAACTTTGGATTATTTCATGTCAGGAAGGTCCAGGACAGGTTAGTAAGACTGGTGGATTTATGCCTGATGGTAAATATGAGAAGAAAGTAAGTGTCGGACTGTCTAATGAAAGTCTCAAGGCTATGGCTCTGATGATACAGGCTGAATATCAGGCGTACAGAACAGCACAATTTAATAATCTTTTAATAAAAGAATTGTTTAAATTAATTATTAAGGGAATTAAATTACTTATTCGTATTCTTGGAAAGGCACTTGGATTGAAAATTGACGTTGAAAAAGAAATAACATATTTAAATGAACAGGAGGATTAGTTGATGGTCTATGACTTCAATCTATTCTCTTTCATTGTCATATTCTATCTAATCTATAAAATGATGGGGACAATGCTCATTGAATATGCTTGTGGCAAACTGTTCAATCCAGAGATTAAAACAAAACTCCACGATATTCTAATAAATTCGGGGAATCCGCAAATCGATGAAACATTCATTGAAGGATATTTTGAAGATATCAGCAATGTAAGAACAAAACTGTCTATAAATGCTACGTTGATATCTCTCGGACTGTTCTCCATATTCTACATCAATCCTATCATAACTGTTGTCAGTCTTGTCTGTGCTTGGTACGGAGTTCATAATTCCAGAAAATATCTGGTTCATGCAACAAACTTCATTAAAAATGCTCGGACTATACTTTCAACTAATGATATTAAATAGTCATATTTAATTATATGATGATTACAAACATCATGGATGAAAGTTCATGATGTTTTTTTAAGGGAGAAAAGTAGTTCGGATGTTTAATGATTTGATTATTTTTGGTGAGGTTGTATGGAAAAAACAAAATTGACAGAAAAACAAGCTCACCGAAATTTACTGATTGCAATTTCGATACTTAATTTTTCAATGGTGTTGCTTATAACATTCACAAGTATCTTATTATACAGTAATCAGGTTAGAAGTAGTAGGAGGTCTACTGCCGAAGGTGCTGCAAAGATAGCAGCAAGTATTGTAGACGGAGATGATATTTATCACTGGCTTGAATACGGTAAAAACATCCAATATGAAAGAAATTTAAAAGACCTCGAAGGAATTAAAAAATATACTCCTTATCTAGAATATCTTTATGTCTATCAGATAAAACCAGATGGTTGTCATGTTATCTTTGATATCGATAATGATGCTCTTCCAGGAGAACCTCTCGGTACAGTAGTCGAATTCGATGAATCATTCAAATCACACATAGACAAATTACTTCGTGGTGAAAGAATAGATTTCATCGAAAGTAAAGATAAATATGGTTGGTTGTTGACTTTCTATGAACCTATCTATGATTCTAATAATAATGTTGTTGCCTATGCAGGTGCCGACATGTCGATGATTGAAATAAGAAACTATATCAACAATTTTGTATTATTCGTTATGACAATTTCTGGATTATTTCTTATTCTCGTCATTGTAGCCAGTTCAAAGATGTCCATCAATTATTATAATAAGGATAAAATGGAAAAACTTCTTGCTCAACAGCAACGTGATAAACATCTGCTCCGAGAACTGACAGAATCATTTGCAAAGGTAATTGATTTAAAAGACCATTATACTCAAGGTCATTCATTTAGAGTGGCAAAATATACATCACTTTTGGCAAAAGAACTTGGATATGATGATGAAACGGTAGAAAAATTTTATGATATTGCTCTGTTACATGATATTGGAAAGGTAGGTATTCCAGAAGAAATTCTAAATAAACCTACTAAACTAACAGAAGATGAATTTGAAGTCATAAAGTCTCACACAACAAGAGGGTACGAAGTATTGAAAAATATAAGTCTGTTACCTGAAATTTCTGTAGGTGCTCTCTATCATCATGAAAGACCTGATGGACTTGGATATCCTAAAGGTTTAAAAGAAGGTGAAATACCTAGAATTGCTCAGATAATTGCGGTTGCAGATACCTTCGATGCCATGTATTCAACAAGAAAATACCGTGAAAAAATGCAATTTGACAAAGTCGTATCAATAATAAAAGATTCAGCAGGCACACAATTGACTCCAGATGTCGTTGATGCATTTGTTAGATTGGTAGATAAAGGTGAACTTCATGCTGATAAGAAAGACGGTAAAAAAGATGCCAAAGAGGTAATCAATATTCATGAAGAATAATAAGAGGATTAAAAATTAAAAAATGAAATACTATACAGATTTTATTCCTTTACTTTTCCTTTTTGTCGTTTGGAATGAATTCATTGACTTGATGGTATTACACTACCGTTGTCAATTACTGATGAAAAATGATACAAAAAATAAAATTATTGATTATCTTAATGATATTGATGTTGATAATAAGGATGCATATAGGAAAATTATAGATAATGGATTTGATATGCTAGAAGTAATAGATAATAAAATTATGCTCTATTCTAGTATCTTTGCTATCTGTTTGTTTTCTATATTTGATTTAGGAAAGATTGTGTGGTATATTTTTGTTGTTATCTATTTTTGTGCCTCTTTTTCAATATTTTCTGAAAAAAGATATTTAAAAAATTTCATAGGTACTGTTGATA
>OCTX012289148.1_pt1 | contig 20641 bp, 17 predicted proteins | sample 1539691 | NCBI WGS metagenome assembly OCTX01 (sample SAMN02144231, study PRJEB22623) | gut metagenome | biome: sheep rumen | host: Ovis aries | place: New Zealand
ATGGAAAACCCTGTAAACATAGCCTTTTGTTTAAGTCTGTAATGTTTTGTAACTCTTGTCAAAATCCAGATAGTGGAAGTTGTGCTGTCTCTGGCGGTTCTCGGATGGAATCACCATATAATCACCATATTTGTTACTCAGATAGGTATGAGCGTCAGCTACTCCGTAGAGTTGATGACCCTCAAATTCCACCAATGTAGGCTCACCGATGACGGACTTCAGCATGATACCTTTTACTCCATCGTCGTGATCAACAATCAAATCAGAGTTGTCATAGTCGTACTTCTTCTGAAGTTCCTTCATCTTTCTCTGTATCTGTTGCATACTATACATCTTACGACACAGCAGGGGGAGCCATGATGACACGCCATGACCATGACGATATGGGTCACGATGTACAAAATATTGTGCCTTCTTATACCACTGATACTTCATAAAATGAAGGCGTTGCATCAGCTTGTTGCCTGTGATGCCATCCAAAGGAAAAATGTCCAGGTAAACGCCTCCCACATAACGCAGGTGTTCTCGTTCTATCAATGTGGTATGGGCATCCTGTAGCTTTGCGAATGGCAAGGGGTAATTCTCTGGATCCGTTTCATAGCTCACCACCTCGTATTGCTCTGGCAGCCAGTCTTTTGCATGCGCCATCAGCAACTCATAGTCCTTGCGTGGCATCGCGATGTCAATGTCATCATCCCAGGGGATAAATCCTTTATGTCTGATGGCTCCCAACATGGTGCCTGCCCACAGGTAATATCGTAAGCCATGCTCCTCACAAACTTGGTGTATGGCAAGCAAGTTTCCCAGTATTTTTTGTTGGAGTTGGCGTATATCGTAGTTTGTCATTTCTGTTGCAAATTCTTTTGATTGTGCGATGCAAATTTACGCAGAAATTGTCAATTATGCAAGTATTTCACAATAAAAGTAGGAAAATTCCGTTTACAATATAAATATATATGTATCATAACAGGAAAAACTGACAATGAGCTATAACAAGGAAAGATACCATACACTCAAACAGACAGCCTACTACATACTCTTTGGTGTGTGGTATGTAGCATCGTTGCTACCCATGTGGTTCTGGCATGCGGTGTCCTCTTTTGTGTCTGTCATCTTATTCTATGTGGTGCGCTACCGTCGGGAGGTGGTACACGAGAATATTAAATCGTCATTTCCCCACTTGTCACCTCGCAAGCGCTGGATGATAGAGCGCCGTTTCTACACCCATTTTAGTGACCTTCTGTTTGAGAGTGTAAAGTATTTCTCTATCTCCAAATGGAATCTGAAACGTCGCATGAAGTTCAAAGGGGTGGAGCTGTTGGAAGAATCATTCCGCAAAGGTCGTTCCTGCGGTGTATTTCTCGGACATTACGGCAACTGGGAATGGATTAGTAGCATGCCACTCTGGATTGACCCGAAGTTGTGTACGTGCGCACAACTCTACCATTCTCTTGAGAACTATGTCACCGACCAGTTGGTTCTTTATACCCGTCGTCGCTGGGGTGGTGTGAATATTACGATGGATAAGTCTATCAAGTATCTGGTACAATACCGTAATGAAGGGAAGCCCGTACTTGTCGGTTTCATTGCCGACCAGGCGCCTTTCTGGGATAACATCTATTTCTGGTCAGACTTCCTGAACCATGAGACACCATGGTTTACGGGAGCAGAACGCATCATGCAAAAGTTGGACATGGATGTGTATTATCTGGATGTACGCAGAATTAAGCGCGGCTACTATGTTGCAGAATATAAGCGTATTACCACTGAGCCGAAGAATCAGGAACAGTTCTGGATAACCGACCAGTATGCCAAGATGCTGGAACATACAATTATGCGCGCGCCCTCCTATTGGCTGTGGAGCCATCGCCGATGGAAACGTACCAAGGAAGAATGGCTGAAGATAACGCATGGTGGGATAAAACCGAAGAACTGATGAGCCGTATACGTACTTTCTTTCTTGTCTTCCTGTTATGGACACTGGTGGGTATGATCAGCAAAGGGGCCTTCCTCTTGATTTATCATTCCCTGTTTGCGAATGCCACTTTCTCAGAACTTTGTCAGGTCTTCTGGTACGGCCTTCGACTGGACATTGCCGTAGCAGGCTATGTGACCGGCATTCCAGGACTGTTGCTGATAGCCACCCTATGGAGCAGACGGCGACTGATACACTGGCTGTGGAATGGTTATTTCTTCCTGATTGCCCTGCCGGCGTCGCTGGCTTACGTCGCCAACCTCGGCCTATATAGCTATTGGGGATTCCCACTGGACAACACACCGTTACTCTATCTGAAGACTTCGCCTGCTGACGCTATGGCAAGCATGACATGGTGGCAGATGACCTTGTTGCCGCTCGTCATTCTTCTCATCGCATTGGTGATATACAAAGCGGGAGCATCCTTGTTTCCCAAGAAGCGATATGACGCAAGGGGCAAAAAGATTGCCGAGTCAGTATTGCTCGTACTGCTGACAGCAGCGCTGCTATTACCCATCCGTGGCGGTGTGGGCACTGGCACGAACCATGTAGGTAGTGTGTATTTCTCGACGGATAATCGGTTAAACCATGCTGCCGTCAATCCTATTTTCAGCTTTATTGAAGCTGTCGTCCATATAGAGGAGATTGGCACCAGATACCGTTATCTGTCTCCCGAAGAGGCTGACTCTTTGTTTGAGGAGCTGACCTACACCCAACTACGTAAGGACTCGACGCAATTGGTTCATCAACCTAACGTCATTCTGATAGTCTTGGAGAGTTTCTCTGACAGCATCATGCACATGAAAGGCGTCACTCCGAACCTGTTGCAGTTGCAGGAAGAGGGCATCAGCTTCACCCAGTTCTACGCCAGCAGTTTCCGTACCGACCGTGCTCTTGTGTCCATCCATAGTGGACTGCCAGCACAACCGAGTATGAGCGTCATGGACATGCCTCGCAAGAGCACCTCGTTGCCTTCTATCGCCCAACAGTTAGGCAAGAACGGCTATCAGACGACATTCTACTACGGAGGCGACATCAACTATAGTAATATGCGCTCCTATTTCGTTGGTACGGGGTTCCAGCAGGTAGTGTCGGATGCAGACTTCGCTCTCAGCATGCATACCGGCAAGTGGGGCGTTGCTGACGGACCTGTCTATGAGCGCATGCTGGCAGACATCAAGAGTAACCACACCGGAAAGCCGTTCTTCAAAAGCATCATGACAGAAAGCAGTCATGAGCCATTTGACGTGCCGAACTACCAGAAGATAAAGGACAATGAGGTATTCAATGCGTTCTCGTATGCCGACCACTGTCTGGGACAGTTTATCGGTGAATTAAAGAAGCTACCTTGTTGGCAGAACACCATAGTGGCTATCGTTCCGGATCACCTGGGAGCTTATCCCGACCAGGCAGACAACTATCAGTGGTGGCGCTTCAAGGTTCCTTTCATCTTGTTGGGAGGCATACTGCCTACAGGACTACAATGCCATACGGTAGGTTCACAAATAGACATCCCAGCGACCTTATTGGGACTGTTGGGTATTGACCATAGCGAGTTTACCTATTCAAAGGATTTGCTGGATGCACAGGCTCCTCACTTTGCCTTTTTCACATTCCCCGACGCAATGGGCATGGTGACGGATAGCTGCCGGGTTATCTATGATAATACATCCCATCAGACTCACCAAGAGATGGGCCCAGATACAGATCTGTTAGTAAAAAAAGCAAAGGCTTACCTCCAAAAGTTATATGACGACTTAGACAAGAGATAGAAAGATGATATTTGCGCGCGATAAAAGTCAGATGTGCAACAATCTGTTGCAGTATGCTCATGTATACGCATGGGGAAGGGAGCATGGAAAGAAAGTTATCTCCATGCGTTTCAGCTATAAATATCAATATTTCCATATCTGCCATACCCCGCTAACGGGTTTCGGCTGGTATCTCTTTGCCAAGTACATGGCAGCACTGCATCTGCTACCCACCGTCAGTTTCAAAGAGGTGCCGACCGACATGCAAGCTGTAGAACAGCAAATGCTACGCCATCGGCATCTGGTCGTCAGTGGCTGGCATGCCCGATGGTACGACCTGTTTTTGAAATATCGACAGAAGATTTGTGACTTGTTTACCATAGACAGCCAGTATACAGAGCCCGTAAAGCAGAAGATGCAGGACTTAGAGGCGACGAGCGCTAACGTATTACGGTTAGGTGTACATATCCGTCGAGGCGACTATGCCAACTGGGCGGGTGGCAAGTACTTCTATTCAGATGATGTCTATGCACGACATATCAACAGGTTTGTAGAAATGCACGAAAGCCAGACTGTCCATGTATACCTGTCTACCAACGACAGTAAGGTCACAGAGGACTTGTTTCAGTCATTATGTCCGAAAGCACATATTCATCTGCTGAACGGCAATGCACCGGAGGATTTGTATATGCTCTCAGCATGCGATGCGCTCATCGGGCCTCCCAGCACGTTCTCACTGGTGGCTGCCATGTATAGAGACCTGCCACTGTATCGTATGGACAGTGCCGATGAACAACTGATGGCTGATGAGGGTTTCCTGAAATTTGATTATTGGTTTAGAAGAATTATATAGTAAGAAATGTCTCAACTACGAAAAATAAGATACCGCCTGTTTTCGTGGCGTTGGTTCCCCAAGCTGCAGGCTGCTCCTGACGCCATCGATGTCATCATTCCTATCATAGCGAAGGATCTGCGCATTCTCCCTCTGTGCTTAGAGGGTATACGCCACTGTGTAGCACATCCTATCAAGCAGATTTACATTGTCGCACCTGCTCAGCCTGAGATTATCGAGTTCTGCGACAAGTATCACCTGCAGTTTGTAGACGAGACAACGGTGTTGGGCTTTGCCCCCAAGGATTTAAAGCTCCAGATAGAAACTCCCAACGGGTCTCTTGACCGCAGCGGGTGGCTATTTCAGCAATTTGTGAAACTCAGCGGTAAGATAGGCACCTGTCAACATTACCTGTGTATCGATGCCGACCATGTATTGATTCGTCCTCATGTGTTCCTGACAAAAGACCGAAAGACGGTATTTTATATGAGTTATGAAGAACACCAGCCTTACTATGACAATATACACCGCTTATTTCCCGACATGAAGCTGGCTTCCTTGTCTTATGTAGACCACAAGATGCTATTCGACAAAGAACAACTCCAGCAGTTACATGCAGCATTAGCTCAGCGTTCCGGGAAGTCGTGGACAGATACGATTATAGAGAGTTACGACCGCCATTGTCATGCCGGGTTCTCTGAATTCGAGTTGTATGGTAATTTCGTCACAGACAAGGTGCTACGCCCTTGGCTTCAGAAGCGACTGCCCTATAAACGCCTGACCGACTACGAGACATTGCAGCGTAAATGGAGTTTCTCACGCTGGTCGCTGACGTTCCCAGACTATATGCGCCAGAATCAGCAATAGTCATCTACTATCTGACCGAAAAGCCAAGCGGAAACCTACCGCCTTTCTTCTGCGACGCTGGTCATACATAAAGCGATTGGTGCTGCGACAGTAGCGTGGGCTACAGTCATATCCTCCACCACGAAGCACATGGAAATTTCCGGATGGCCGACTGTCGGGTGTCTTGCGATACCAGTCCTCACACCACTCCCATACGTTGCCAGACATATCGTAAAGCCCTAGTTCGTTGGGCTTGAACTGGGCAACAGGATAGTGGTTTCCTCCTTGAAGGTTTGACAGGGAAACACCCACCTCGTCTATCTGATTGCTGCCAGCATAGAGGTAGCCCTTCGATTTCTGTCCACCTCGGGCAGCATATTCCCATTCTGCTTCTGTCGGCAGACGGAACTGATAATGAGTCAACTGGTTCAGCCGGGCAATGAACTCCTGACACATGTCGTAGGTAACGTACTCTACAGGTTGATCTGCCCCTTTGTGCTTAGAACGATTCTTGGGCATAATAGCCTCCCAAAGCGCTTGTGTAACCTCCGTCTCACCGATGTAGAAGTCTTTCAGCGTTACCTGTCGGCGCACCTCGTCGGCATCGGCAAGTGTATCGCCTGACAGTTTTCCCATCGTAAAGGTGCCACCCTTAACCTCCTTCATCTTCAGCTCCACGCCCTTGATCTTGAATATCTTGGTATGCTGTGCCTGCATTCCCACGGGGACGAGCATCAATAACAGCATCATGGAGGCTTTTTTCAATGCCGGCGACAGCTTCTGTGGACCTATGGCCCACCAGATGAGACGTAGCCAACAGAGGAAATAGGTATAGACATCAATCCAGAACGTCTGATGGACATAGTCATGCAACCATGCGGGGCACAGGATATCGGTAGGTAGTATGCAGAAATTCACAACGAGCAACCAGAAAAGTGTCCAGTCTATCCATGTACGGTTGGGCTGGAGCCAAAAAGCCATCGCATAGAATGGGAAGGCAATGATGTAGGTATGCGTCTCGGGACAATCACTGAAGAGAATCATAAAGCCCGTGAGCACCGCCAAAGCCTGCACGCGGAAGCGGAAATCCTTCCACCGCTTATAGCGGGCGAAGAAGGCGACAGCCAAGAAGGCGAAAACAGCTATCTGCACCATCCTATAGTTGGGCAACAGGAAAGGTTTCAGTCCTCGGGCAAAAAGAATACCGATAAAGTCAGAATCGCTATGGTGGCTGGCTATCATATCGAACATCTCGTTATATAATACGAAAACATTGTCAAAGGCGGTATTGATAGCCGGCAACAGCAAGAATCCGACTCCGCAGAGGACGGCATAGCCTATATTTCGCCAAACTTTGGGATAGCAGAGCAGAATCGCCAGTTCGGCGGCTCCATAAATCTTCGTAGTGGCAGACAGCATGATGAGGAATACTGCCCAGAATCCCTTTCCTCTTTCCAACAGGATAAAGGCAAAGATGTATATATAGCTGACGATGATGTTGTGCTGGTAGCAGAAGATGGACTGAAGTACCACAGATAACAGGAAAAGGAATATCCAGTGTTTGTACTTGTCCAACTGCTCAGGAAGCGTCTTGATAGCCAAGGTGAACAGGCAGTAGTTACCAACATTCCAAATGTAGGGACCTAACCACCATGGGAGAAAGAAGATGGGGGCGAAGACGACATTGAATACCGGACTGTAGAGGAAATAGATGCCATGGGCTTGCACATATTCCAAGTTGTAAGGGCTCAGTCCTTCCCAAAACATACGGGTAGAATCCTGATAGTCGAAATAGTTGGTGTTACGTCCACGAACCACTTCTAAGGTGGTGGCTAGCAAAGCGACAGCCAAACCCAGGAAAAAGACACATGTAGGATTGGAAAAGAACCACTTGATGGCATTGACGATTTTCTTCATGCCCGTAATCATTAATATTTAAACTTAAGGATGAGTTTGACGATTTTGTCAATCTCCTCATCAGTCAACTCGTAATATAGTGGAAGACGCATCAGTGTGTCCGCATAGCGATCGCAGTTAGCAAGAACTCTACCATCATGCTTGTCTTGATAGTACTTGCTGGAATGGAGCGGCAGGTAATGGAAAGTTGCCTGGACACCATGATTTTTCAGGTAGTTCATCAAAGCCGTACGAACCTCAAGATAGGGGCACAGCAGGTAGTACATGTGGTAGTTGTTGGTGGCATAGGCCGGCAATTCCGGTAACACGATGCCATTTCCGATTTTTCCTCGCAGACCTTCGTCGTAGCGTTCCCAGATATGGCGACGCTTAGCCTGGATGTCGTCTAACTGCTCCAGTTGGGCCCACAGGAAAGCGGCATTGAATTCAGAAGGAAGAAAAGAGGAGCCGATGTCACACCAACCATATTTATTGACCATGCCACGATAGAACTCTGCACGGTTGGTACCTTTTTCCCATAGGATTTCTGCTCTGCCGATGAACCGTTCGTCATTGACGACCAACATACCTCCCTCGCCACAATTGATATTCTTGGTCTCATGGAAGGAGAATGCAGCCAAGTGCCCTATGCTCCCTAACGGTTTACCTTTATAGAAGGAATCGACGGAGTGCGCAGCATCTTCAACAACGATCAGATGGTGCATTTCTGCCAACGCCATAATTTCATCCATGTCACAGGCCACTCCTGCATAATGAACCACTACGATAACCTTCGTATGCTCATTGATAAGCGGTTCTATGAGCTCGGCAGTGACATTAGGATTGTCAGCACCGCTGTCAGCAAAACGCACATGGGCACCCTCACGCAGGAAGGCGATGGCCGACGAGACAAAGGTGTAAGACGGAACGATAACCTCATCGTCAGGCTTCAGCTGGCAAAGCATGGCACACATCTCCAACGCATCTGTACCCGAGGTACAAAGCAAACATTTCTTAAAGCCATAGCGTTTCTCGAAGAATCCATGACAGAGCTTGGTAAACTGACCATTACCCGACATAGTGGTAGAATGGCACACCTCTTGTATATAACTGATTTCGCGACCAGAGCAGTATGGTTTATTGAATGGAATCATTGCTTGGTATGTTGATGTCAAATATTAATTGTATCGCTGACAATGAAAACAGGACGACCTTTTACCTGGTCGAAGATCTTTCCTATATATAGACCTAATATGCCCATCATAAAGAGCAACAGGCCTCCCACAAACCAGATGGAGAAGATTGTTGAGGTATAGCCTACCACCTCGTTGAGTCCATAAATCTTTGCAAAGATGTTATAGATGGCCATCAGGAACGACAGCACAGACATAATCAGTCCTAACGTTACAGCCAGGTAAAGCGGACGATTGCTATTAGAGATGATAGAGTTATAGGACAACTTGATCAGTCTGGCGAGATTGTACGAACTCTTACCTTCCAAACGGTGATCGTGAAGAACATCCACCGTCGTCTTTTTAAAGCCAAGCGTATGAATCAGCTCAACAAAAGAACGCGAATATTCAGGGATGCTGCAATACACTTTGACGATCTTCTGACTGTATATGCCAAACTCTGCCACCGCCTTGTCAGTTTCAAAACCGCTTAAGAAGTCGTACACCTTATGGAAGACGGCAGAAGACATCCGCTTCAGATAGGTATCCTCTCTCACCGTACGCCGTGCACTGACCACATCATATCCTTCGAGAGCCTTGCGATACATAGCAGGCAGATCTTCCGGCTTATTCTGCAGGTCACAGTCTATGACTGCCACATACTTTCCTTGAGCATATGTCAATCCTGCCGTGATAGCGTATGGCTGTCCGAAGTTCCTGCTGAGATTGATGCCTTTGACCTTTTTGTCAGTGGCACAGATGTCCGCAATCTTATTCCATGAATCGTCTGGCGAACAGTCATTGACCAGCACAATTTCATAATCATTGGTCAGCGGCTGTATAGCAGCATGGATACGTCTTACCAGCTCATCCAGCATTTTCTCACCGCGATAGACGGGTGACACAATTGATAAATCGATCATGATAATTTCTATATTTGTTTGCAAAGGTACAAAAAAATGGTAAAAGTGAGTCGTGAAAAGTGAAAATTTTCGTAACTTTGCCATCGGATATGGATACCAAGTACGAAAAAATAAGGTTATTGCTGCATAGTGCGAAGTTTGGACTGTTTGTACGCTTTACATTAAATGGAGCTCTCTCATCAGCTATCCATTATGGCATTTATTATGTGCTGCTGTTCTGCACGGCAGCCAATGTTGCCTATATTACTGGATATCTTGTCAGCTTTGTCAGCAACTTCTTCTTGACGAGCTATTTTACTTTTCGTACAAAGCCTACCCTCAAACGGTTCATCGGATTCTCTGGCAGCCATGCCATCAACTTCGGACTGCACGTCGTTCTATTCAACATCTTCCTATGGCTCGGCGTCCATCAACTCATCATTCCGCTGTTGGTTATCGGTATCGCCATGATGGTGCAATTTTTCATCTTGCGACTTGTGTTCACCAAGAAAACTGAATAGGCAATCGCTTATTGGGTATTAACGATGTCGCAGTCCCCCACCCCGTAAGTATTCTGCTATTGCAACCATTGGCACAATAAAGCAGATATGGGGTATTGGCCACAATTGGATACATTATTTATATGGTTTCTCGCTGCTTCCTTCTGCTTTTTTATGTGACCTTAGCAAAAAAACGTTTATTTTTTTGTATTTTTCTAACATATTTGTATCTTTGCAGTGAAATTATAAATATTATGAACGAGATTTTTCGAGGAATGTTAACGGCAAGTCGCCGTACCGTCTTTGTTTTGATAACTCTGATACTCTCGACAGCTACTCTACAAGCAGTGTCTGATTACAAGTCATCGACTGAGTATAGAGCCTTACGCGACTCAGTGCACCATGCCTTTAACGATGGTGACTCTGCACGATTCTTTGCGTCCATATATCAGTTTGAACAGTATCTGATAAACCAGAACGACCTGCACGCCTACTATACGCAGCGTTGCAATGAGATTGTCTTCGAATTGAACAGGCAGAACATCTTCGAGGCTTATATGTTGTCCGTTAGACTGTCACGTGAACTGACAGATCGCAAGCTTCACAAGGAGATGTATATGGCCATCAATATGATGGGACATATCTACCACTATAGTGGCAACAATGCCAGTGCCAAGCGTTGCTTCTGGGAGGTTATCCGTATGATGGAAAAGGAGGGTTATCAAGAAAGCATTCCTCCCATCTACATGAATCTGGTGAATATCGTTATCAGCGAAGATTCTGAGGAGGCGCTACGTCTCATTGATCAGGCAGCATCGCTAGCTCGCGAGACCTCGCCGGAACGAGAGTTTGATATTGAGGCTCGCCGCACATTAGCCTACTACCGCATGGGGGACATGAAACGCTTCGACATAGGGTATCAAGCCTACAAAGAGGGCGAGGCAAAAGGATTGTCTTCAGTTCATGGCCGATTACTTGAGGTCTACCACCTTGTGCGACAAGGAAATATCGACGAGGCTGTCCGGTTGGCCAATGAGTCCATGGACGACCGTTATTCTACTATTGCAGAGATTTATTCGTCTGTAGGCCGTTGGCAGGAAGCCTTTGAGATGCAGAAAAAAGACATGGCAGAGACTGACTCTATCAACAGCTTGCTGCTGAGCAGTTCACTGCAAGGCATCCAGACGGAGTTAGAACGTTACGAGCAAGAAAATAAGGAAACGCTACGCCACCTCTATGGTGTTGCAGTCATCGCCACTCTACTTCTTTTGTTGGTGCTCGCCCTGATATATATTGTCAAGACGCGCCAGCGTCATCTCCGCGAGATACGCAAGGCCTACCAGCGAGCCCTCGAGTCAGACAAGATAAAGACCCTCTTCATCCAGAATGTCAGCCATGAGGTGCGTACGCCCTTAAATGTCATCAGTGGTTTTGCACAGCTGATGGCCGACCCTGAAAGAAATCTATCTAACGAAGAATGCCATTACATGTCTGACATGGTGGTACATAACAGCAACCGCATCACCTTGATGTTTGATGAGGTACTGATGATTGCTGCCCAAGAGTCGTCAGCCGAGGAGGAAAAGGTGGCTATCCGCTGCAATGACTTCCTTCGCAACATCATGAAAGAGCTCCACATCTGTAGCGAGAAGAGAAATCTGATTCGCGCCAGTTATGAAACGAAAGTCACTGACGACCTAGAGGTTTACACGTGCAAGAAGGTGCTACACGCCATCGTGTTCCAGCTGCTTGACAATGCCGTCAAGAATACCGATAGTGGCAGTATCACGCTGAAAGCTGCTGCCACCACCTCGCAACTGATGCTGGCTGTAGAGGACACTGGCATCGGTGTACCTGCCGAGGAGGCTGAACACATCTTTGAGCGCTTTGTCAAACTCGACCCCTTCAAAGACGGACTGGGCATCGGTCTCTCTTTCTGTCGCACCATGGCCCAGCGCATTGGTGGCAGCGTCACCCTCGACCAGTCGTATACTGGTCCTGGCGCTCGGTTTGTTCTAACCCTACCCCTCTGATTACACAAAAGCCTCCTGTATCTTGGCGGCAATCTCCTTGAACTCCTCTTCGCTGAGCTTCAGCTTCTCCTTGCGGAAGTCGGCATCGGCCTCACTCTGCATGGGAATGAGGTGAATATGGGCGTGAGCTACCTCCAAACCAAGCACCACCTGCGCAACCTTCTTGCAGGGGAAGGCTTTCTTGATGGCAATGGCTACACGCTTGGCAAACTGTTGGTAGCGAGCCAACTCGTCATCCTCCATGTCGAAGAAGTAGTCGACCTCACGACGTGGAATAACCAGGGTATGTCCCTTTACCAATGGATTGATGTCAAGGAATGCATAGAACTCGTCGTTCTCTGCACATTTGTAACTAGGGATCTCACCGGCAGCAATCTTACTGAAAATATCCATCTTGTTATTTGACGATTTGAATAATTAGGCAATGCTGATATTCTCGATGCGCAACTTGATGGTGCCGCGGGGAATGGTAATCTCTACCTCGTCGCCAACCTTCTTACCCAGCAAGCCCTGGGCAATAGGGGTCTTGATAGAAATCTTACCGGCACGCAGGTCAGCCTCATTCTCACTGACGATGGTGTACGACATCTTGGTCTTGGTGGTCAAATTGGTCATCTCCACCTTGGTCAGTATCTGTACAGAGTCCGTGCTCAGACGCGAAGTGTCAACAACCTTAGCCTCAGCAATAGTAGCCTTCAACTTGTTGATCTTGTCCTCCAAATGAGCCTGAGCCTCCTTGGCTGCGTCGTACTCACTATTCTCACTCAGGTCGCCCTTTTCACGAGCCTCAGCAATGGCTGCCGAAGCCTTTGGACGTTCTACCGCTTCCAGGCGGTGCAGTTCGGCTATGAGCTTATCATAACCTTCTTGTGACATGTATGCCATAATTTACAATTTAATTATTTACTATTTACAATTTTAGTTTGATGACACATAAAAGAAAGAATCCCGACTCTTCGTTATGTCGGAATCCCTGAATTCAGCTATATATCTTATCGGTTGCAAAGATAGTGAATAATTCTTAACCAGCCAAATTTTTGAATAAATATTTTTCAATTTGCTTGATTTAAGTCAAGAAAGTGTAGCAGCTACACCATTTTCTTTTCTCGTTTTCTTGCATATTATAAAAGATGTAGTACCTTTGCATCGTGTTTTTCATAGTATTAGATTTAAGGTTAACAAAGGTTTGGGGCTCAGCGGAGTCCCATTTTTTTTGATCAGTATTTGGATGTTTCATCTTTTTTGCATACCTTTGCACCATAACAAATAATTAAAAATCATCTCGAGAGAGGCCTAAAACGAAGAGTACTATGGCTACATTTTTATTCATTCTTCAGCTACTTGTTGTACTGTCTATGATATTTGTCGGTGCCAGGGTTGGCGGTATCGGCTTGGGTATCTATGGCATGGTGGGCGTATTTGTCTTGACGTTCGTCTTCGGACTAGAGCCGGGTGCAATCCCCATTGACGTGATGCTTATCATTGTAAGTGTCATCACCGCCTCGGCAGCCCTGCAAGCAGCAGGCGGACTGGACTATATGGTGAATGTGGCCGCTCGGTTTCTGCGCCGTCACCCCAGCCACATCACATACCTTGCTCCGCTCACCACGTGGCTGTTCTGCATACTAGCGGGTACGGCACATACCTGTTATGCGCTGTTGCCCATCATCTCCGAGATAGCCCAGAAGAACAAAGTGCGCCCGGAGCGTCCGTTGAGCGTAGCCACCATTGCCGCATCGTTAGGTATCACCGGTTCACCAGTGTCGGCAGCAACGGCAGCCATTCTCTCACAGTCTATACTGGGCGAGTATGGCATTGGCATCGATGACATTCTCCTCGTAACCATCCCTGCCTCGCTCATTGCCATCCTGATAGCATCGTTAATACAGAACCATGTTGGTAAACCACTGACAAAAGACCCAGAATATCAGCGACGTCTGCGCGAAGGACTGCTCCACGAGGAGGAAGAGAACATCAACGACCCACTGCCCGTCAATCCGCGAGCCAAATGGGCCGTCTTTACCTTCTTGCTGGGTGTGGCATTGGTAGTCGTCTTTGGCAGTTGCCCAGAGTTGCGCCCCACATTTCACGGTGAAACATTGAGCATGAACACCACCATCGAGATGGTGATGATGTCCATTGCTGCACTGATACTGTTGGTAGGCAAGGCCGACGTCAAGAAGGCTGCACAAGGCAACGTCTTCGCCTCGGGTATGAATGCCATGGTAGCTATCTTTGGAGTAGCATGGATGGGTAGCACCTTCTTCGAGAACAACAAAGACACCATACTCGGCGGCATCGAGGGTGTGTTTTCCAACTATCCCCTACTCTTCGCTATTCCTCTCTTTGTGTTCAGCATCATGCTCTTCTCGCAGGCAGCCACTGCCAAGACGCTCTATCCCGTGGGACTGGCGCTCGGTGTGCCGCCACTGGTACTGCTGGTGCTGTTTCCTGCCGTCAACGGCTATTTCTTCCTGCCCAACTACCCCACTGAGGTGGCCGCCATTGGCTTCGACCGCACCGGTACGACGCGCATTGGCCGCTACGTGCTGAACCACTCGTTCCAGCTTTCCGGCTTCATCACAACCTTCGTATCGATAGCCGTGGGGTACCTTATCGTCGCAGTATGCTATTAACTAATACAAAGTACAGGCAACAGCCTGTGACCAAACCGGCAATGGCATCGATGGTGTAGTGTGCATAGATATACACAGTAGAGAAGCACATGGCCACATAAAAAGGCAGAATAGTGAAGATAAGTCCCTTGCTACGGGTACGCAAGGCCAAGAGCATAACTACCGTCGTTACGCCCACATGACTGCTGGGAAATGCTGCGGTGGGACGCTCGCCAGCATCGTGGGTGATGTCGAGCAAGTGATAGAAGAAACCGTCGGTCCATCCTGGCGCAGCCATACGTTCTGAGTGGGTCAGAAACCAGTCGCCCATATTGGGGAAGATGCCTGCGGCAATCTTTTCGGTGCCCACTGCCAAGTAGTAGAACTGCGGTCCGGTGACGGGCAGCAGTACGAAGACGACATAGTAGGCAAAAAACGAGCCGAGCATCACAAAGGCAGCCATCTGGAACTCCTGGTAGCGGCAGAAGAAATAATAAAGATAGGTAATCAGCATCAGCGGGAAGTAGCTGACATAGCCCAGACACATCAGTTCGGAGAACCAGCCGTAGGGCACCTCCTGCGAGAAGAGCAGCGACGGCTGACAACCGAAGAGTGTCTGTTCCCACTGTGCGAAGACGTGGTCGAGGTTAGGCAGTACGCGGTTCAACTCATAGGTATCCGGGTACCACCAGCTGAGGAATACCATCTGTACCAGTATACGCAGAAAGAGCGTCCACTTGTTGGGGTAGCGCCTATAGACCGCCCAGGCGGCCAGTGTTGCTGCCACATAGCCACCACGTAGCACCAGCATGTCAGTGATATTAGGTAGTCGCGACCATACACAGACCATGAAGACCAGCGTAAACAGCAGGTAGCCCATGCCTACCCACTCGGCGGCCATCAGTCCTTTTACAGCCAGTTGTTCTTTTTGTACCATGCAATGCTTCGTTTGACGCCTTCCTCCAGTTTCACTTGTGGCTCATAGCCCAGTTCGCGGCGTGCTGGTTCAATATCGCAGCGCCAATTGCGCTGGCGCATGATGTTGTATTTGTCGTTGTTCAGTGCTGTCACCTTGCCCGTCAGCCTTCCTACGTATTCCCCGCAGAAGGTGATAATGCGCAACAGCCAGATGGGTGCGGTGATGTGTATCCACCAAGGGTTGCCCAACTCCTTGCGTATCAGGTCGCTGAAGGTAGACGACTGGTACACCTCACCGTCGCTGAGGAAGTAGCGACGTCCCGTCACCCCCTTCTCACAAGCCAAGAAGACGGCCTGCACCACGTCAGTGACGTAGACAAAGGTGATGTCCTGCTGCTTGAAACCTACAGCGAAGTCGGTATGCGCCTTGATGCTCTTTGCCATCATGAAGTAGTCGCGCTCACGGGGACCATAGACACCTGTGGGGCGCAGGACAACGTAAGGGAAGAGCCTCCCCCCGTCTTCCTCCGAAGATGCAGGAATCTGCGCCAACCACTGCTCAGCCTCCAGCTTGCTCTTGCCGTAGGCCGTGTTCGGCTTGGCTTCATCACTTTCGCGAATCTCCTGATAGGGCTGTTCCTCGCGAATAGCTCCCATGATGCTGAGACTGCTGATGTAGACAAAACGCTGCAGGTTGTGCTGCGTAGCCATCAGCGCACGCACCAAGTGCTTGGTACCCTCTGTGTTGACGCGGAAGAAGTCTTCCTTTTTCAGACATTTCGTCACTCCGGCAGCATGCACCACGTAGTCGAACTGGAGGTCCTTCAGCTGTTCCTTCAACTGCTCCTCGGACGACAAGTTCAGCGCTATCAGGTGGATGCGCTCATCCTGCAAGAACGCCGTTGAACTGCTCTTGCGTACCGCTGCCCATGTCTCAAAGCCACGGCGCAGCGCTTCTTCCACGATAAAGGAGCCAATGAACCCACTGGCTCCCGTAATCAATATCTTCAATTCGTGTAATTCGTATTAATTAGTTGTCTTTTATCACATTGTCCACCACCTCGCGGGCTTCGTCATTGAGGTTGATGTTACGATTGACCTTAGCATCAATGGTTCCGGCACGCATGATGTCAGCCATATCGACACCGGTGGCAGTCTTCAGCACGTCGAAGGCCTGCTTGATGGCAACGGGTACACCGCCACTCATGCTGGCAACACCGGCACCGCTCTCTTGACCGCCACTGTAGACGTGGACGTCCTTGATGGCAGAGATGGGCTTGGCAACATTCTCCACAACCTGAGGCAGCACCTCAATCATCATCTGCACCACAGCAGCATTGTTATACTTCTTATACGCCTCAGCCTTCTTGTCCATGGCCTGAGCCTCGGCCTCACCCTTCTTCTGGATGGCATAAGCCTCAGCCTCTCCCTTGGCCTTGATACCGGCGGCTTCCTGCTCCAGGCGATAGCGCACGGCATCAGACTCGGCGTTCTGAGCCAGTGCACGCTGTTCAGCCTCATACTTCTGGGCCTCGGCAACACGCTTGCGCTGTTCCAAGTCGGCAGCAGCGTCGCGCTCTACCTTATATTTATCAGCATCGGCCTTCTTCTCCACCTCAGCGGCCAACTGGTTCTGACGAATCTCAATCTGTTCCTTCGACAGGATCTGCTCACGCTTCGTCTTCTCAATCTCAGCCTCAACGGTCTTGATGTTGATGGTCTTCTGCTGTTCCTGCTGCTGGATGGCATAGGCGGCATCGGCGTCAGCCTGTGCCGTGTCGGCCTGCTGCTTCAGGGCAGCACGCTTCAGAGCCAGTTCGTTGTTCTTGATGGCAATAGCGGTGTCGGCATCCACACGAGCGTCGTTGGCCTCCTTGTCGGCTTTCGACACCTCAATCTTCACGTCACGCTCAGCGATGGCGCGGTTGATGCTGGCATCCTTCTTAATCTTGGCAGTATTGTCGGCACCCAGGTCTTTGATAAGACCTTCCTTGTCTGTCACGTTCTGGATGTTACAAGAGATAATTTCGATACCCAGCTTTGCCATGTCGGGCTGAGCCTTCGTCATCACCTGGTCAGAGAAACCGTCACGGTCGGTATTCAGCGAACGGAGGTCCAGCGTACCGATGATTTCACGCATGTTACCCTGCAGCGAATCCTGCAGCTGTTCGGCAATCTCGTTAGGCATCATATTCAGGAAGTTCTTTGCAGCCAGACGGGTACCCTCGTTGGTGGGCATCACACGGATCTTGGCCACAGCATCCACGTCGACATTGATGAAGTCGGTGGTGGGCACACTCTCTTCTGTCTTGATATCTACGGTAATCTGTCCCAGATAGACACGGTCCAAACGTTCGAAGAACGGTATGCGGAAGCCACCGGAACCGATGAGTACGCGCGGCTCACGCGACAGACCAGAGATGATGAAAGCTGCTGAGGGCGGTGCCTTCACATAAGAGATAAACAACAAGATGACCAATACGAGAATGGCCACGGCAACAAGAATGAAAGTGGTTGGTTCCATAAGCTATTAATTGGTTAAAAGTGATTCTTTGTCTGCAAAGGTACGAATAAGCGAGCACAATACAAAATAAAATCTCATTTTAATTATGTATTGTCGAGCGAAAGATTGCGAAGCCACACTCGTTGAGAACCTTCGAGATGCCGTTATTCAAACCGCTTGGCCCATTCCAGGAATTTCACGACACCAGCATGGCCGAACTTCTCTAAAGAATCGGCAGTCTCCTGGACGCTGCGCACATGGTCGGGACTGGACTTGGAATAGAACTTGTCAGCATAACAGATAATCTGTTCCTCCAGGGTCTCAGGTTCATACCCCGGCAGACCAGTACCTGTATGGCGCTCGGCCACACGGGCATGACGAGGGAATCCCTCGGCACGGAGCATCTCACCACCGATGGGTCCGTGTTTGATATACGGTTCCGTTCCATGACAATGTATGCTGGGGGCATTACATTGGTAGATGCCGATGTCGTGCAACATGGCGGCCTCTTCCACAAACTGTGCGTCAACGGACAGCTCCGGATGTTTACGCACAATCTGTAAACAACGGTCCGCCACCTGACGGGAATGTTTTAATAAAACCCTGCGGAGCTCATTGTCCGCAGGGTAATACTTATCGATAATCGCTTGATAATCCATATGGGCTTTAGCAGTTAGCTATTAGCTGTTTGCTCTTTCTATCCAACCCAGGTTGTCGCCCTTGCGAACCTTGGTGCCTTGCTTGGCAGCAACCTCCACGAGTTTACCACCAATGGCAGCGGGGATGGGAACAATCTCGCCCCATGGGGCCTGGATATAACAGAATGTGTCGCCCTCCTTGTACTGCTGACCGATGAACGGTTCCAGACAAGGCTCGCAAGCGCCCTCGCCAGAGAACTCGTAGTACACCTGTCCAGCCACGGGAGCAGTCAGTGCATCAGCCTTGGCATGCTTGAAGGCAGCGATTTCAGCAGGCGACAGCGTCGAGCCCAACTTGGCATCCTTGGCCTTCTGGATGTCGGCGAGCAACTGCTTCTTGGCCTGACCGCTCTTGAAGGGACGGTACTGCTCGGGGTGCATAGCCAACTCGAAGAGTTCCTCGTTGTCCTGTCCGTAGTCCCAGCCGTTCTCATCCATCTCCTTCTTGAAGGTATCGAGGGTGTTGGGAATCAAGGTGTGCGGGTCGGCATCGGTGAACTCACGGCCCTGCTTCTTAGCCAGTTCGATGAATTCGGGAGCGATGGTACCGGGCACCTTGCCGCTCTTGCCGAGAATCATACCCCAGATGGCGTCGTCCATCATTACATAGCGCCCCTTGCCCTGTTCCATGGTGAGCAGGTTCATCAGAGCGATGTTCTTGGTGTACTGAGAGAACGGTGTCACCAATGGAGGATAACCCACGCGAGGCCATACATACTCTACCTCGTTGAACAGCTTCACCAGCATGTCGTCCATAGAGAGTGTGGGCTCGCCCTTTTTCTCGCGCAACTTGTTAATCATACCCTGGATAGGACCGAGGTCAGCCATCATCGAACCCATCATGCCACCAGGCAGACCGCTGCCCAGCAGCAGGGAAGACATGTGCTTGTTGGCAGGATTGATGAAGTAGCCCAACCAGTCGTCAATGAACTCCTGCGTCAGACTACGTGCCTGCATATACGCGTTCATATTAATATCAGCCACCTCGAAGCCCTCGTTCTTCAGCATAGACTGTACAGAGATGATGTCGGGATGAACCTTACCCCATGACAGCGGCTCGATAGCGGTATCGATGATGTCGGCACCGTTGTTACATACCTCCAGGATGGAGGCCATCGACAGGCCAGGACCAGAGTGACCGTGATACTGGATGATGATGTCGGGATGCTTGGTCTTGATGGCCTTCGTCAGCGCACCCAGCAGGGCGGGCTGTCCGATACCTGCCATATCCTTCAGACAGATTTCCTCCGCACCGGCAGCAATCACCTCGTCGGCAATATTTGAATAGTACTCGACGGTATGCACCGGACTGGTAGTAATACACAGCGTAGCTTGTGGAATCATACCGGCGGCCTTGGCCCACTTGATAGAGGGGATAATATTACGTGTGTCGTTCAGACCACAGAAAATACGGGGAATGTCTACGCCCTGAGCCTTCTTCACCTTGTACATCAGTTCGCGAACATCGTCGGGAACAGGGTACATACGCAGGGCGTTAAGGCCACGGTCCAACATGTGTGTCTGGATGCCTACTTCATTGAAAGGCTTACAGAAGGCACGCACAGCGAGGTTAGGGTTTTCACCAGCCATGAGGTTTACCTGTTCAAAGGCACCACCGTTAGTCTCTACACGGGCAAAGCAACCCATGTCGATAATGACGGGAGCAATGCGCTCTAATTGATCTTTACGAGGTTGAAACTTGCCTGACGACTGCCACATGTCGCGATAGACAAGACTAAACTTAATCTTCTTTTTCATAATTTGAAAATACTGTTTGACTTCAATATTTGTGCAAAGGTACGAATAAGTGAGCGAAAAACCAAACATTTTTGATTTATTAAAAAAAATATGCCTATTTGTTTTGCTCTTTCCCCACAAATTAGTACCTTTGTACCATAATTTAATATAAGACGATGAAAAGACTGATACTTCTTGCAGCTGCCGCTACACTACTGACAGTAGCCTGTAGCACCAAACAGGAACAGCCGGCAACGGATGTT
>OCTX012084346.1_pt1 | contig 20632 bp, 34 predicted proteins | sample 1539691 | NCBI WGS metagenome assembly OCTX01 (sample SAMN02144231, study PRJEB22623) | gut metagenome | biome: sheep rumen | host: Ovis aries | place: New Zealand
TAAAAGATATTGTAGAACAAATTTTAATAGATGATGAAAAAGCAAGAAAAGATGACAATTATTTAATTTTAAAGGTTGTAGAAAAATTACATCCGGATCAAGTTGGAAAAAGTTTTAGTGAAGTTATGCTGAAGGCAAAACAAAACAGAATTAATTTTGAAAGTATTAGAAGATGCAGACAAAGAGTTCAACAATTATATCCAGAGTTAAAAGATATTAATACAGCAACAAGAAGACAACAACAAATTGAAAGTTACTTAGATTTTGCTTTTGGGAGGTAGTTTATGATTGCTAATAATTATCAGTATTATGCTACTAGACAAGAAATTGAAAAACATAAAAAAGTAAAAGAAGAATCAGCAGCTCATTTAACTAATACTAAAAAGCAAGTATTGTATGAATATTATGTTTGTGATTATTGCAAGAATGAGATTCGAATTAAGAAAAAACATTATGAGCAATCAGGAGGAATTGTTGTTATTCCTGCTACTGTTACTAAAAAGAAAGAGATTAAGTTGGCTTTGTGTAACGGTTGCTTAAATAAAGTTTTAGCTGAGTTTGATGAAAAGGGGTGATGTAGTGAATATAGTTGAACCTATTAGGGATGTTGAAAAAATTGAAGAAATTCATAGTTATTTGTTAGAGAGAAATAAAAGAAATGCGTTGTTGTTTAGCATGGGAATTTACACAGGATTAAGAATTTCAGATATATTAAAATTTCGTGTTGCAGACTGTTACAAAAAAAATTACAACATCAGAGAGAAAAAAACACGTAAGCAAAAAAATCTTGACTGGAATCCATATCTACATAAAGAGATGGAAGAATATATACAAGGAAAAAATCCAAATGAATTTCTTTTTAAGTCAAGACAGGGGTATAATACTCCGATTTCAAGGGTTAGAGCTTATCAAATTATAACAGGGGCCTGTAATGCTTGCAAAGTATTTGACGTTGGAACACATACATTAAGAAAAACTTTTGGGTATCATCATTACAAAAGAAATAAAGATGTGGCGATTTTAATGGACATATTTAATCATAGTTCGCCAGATATAACCTTGAGGTATATTGGAATTAGTAATGAGAACAGCAATAAGAGTCTAAAAGGAATGAAATTTTTTTAAAAATTGTTTTAGTTTAACATAATAAGAAATTGTAAACTGAAAAGACATTGGCTAAAAATAATGCGATATTTCAATGTTTTAAAGAAAAAAATGAGTTTAACACAATATAAGATATGTTAAATTCGATTGGAAATGGACTAAAAACCGTATAGCAATATTGACATCAATGGTTTGCAGGTTTGAAATTGTTAAAAAAATGGTCAAAAACGTTTTACATAATGTGGCAAAAATGAAAAATGTACGCTTTGTACGTATGCCGATTTACATAAATAAAAAAGGAGGAAAATTTATGTTTTGTACAGATGAAGAAAGAAGAACATGTCAAGTTGAAAAAATGGGATGTGAAGGATGTTTTTATAATAATGAGAAATATAACAATAAACCTTTTTATAAAAGGATGCTTGAAAAGTTTACAAAGAAAGGGCTGGAGTTTGCTTTTAAACTTCCAAAACCAAAACTTTGTATTAGTGTTAAAGATATAAAGATTAAAGATGAATTTATTAAAAGACCACCTAAAAAAAGAAAAATGTCACAAAGATGGAAATATTACAGAGAAACAGGTAAGTTAAATTCACCTATTGTTTTAAATGAAAATCTTTATTTAATTGATGGATATACAAGTTATTTAATTGCTGTTGCTGATGGAATAAGAACGGTAGATATTACAATTAGAAAGGGGCAATAGTTAGATGATTTTTGTTATTATATTTTTTTTAGGATGTTTGTTTGGATTAATATTCGGATTTTGTGCTGGTATGTTAGCTGGTCTATTTATTGGAGAGGAAAAGCACGAAAGAAAACATTAGAGAGGATAAAAAATGAAAAGACAAGAGTATGCTCTGTACAAGGGCGATAAGTTTATTGATTTAGGTACAGTAACGGAATTAGCAAAAAGAAATGGATTAAGTGAAAGTACAATTTACTTTTACTTAAGTCCAGCTTATCTCAAGAGAATTAAGAAAAAGGATGAATGCTTTATAGTAATTAAAATTGAATAGGAGGAGTGAATGGAAATTCTAGAGAAAATAATATTTCATTGGATGTATAGTGCACCTTTATTATATACACCAATAGATTGGGGAATGTGTATATTTCAAATAGCACTATTAAAGTGCTGCATAACTATTTTGAGAGGAGATAAAAATGGTAAAAGAAAAACTAACAAAAGCAGATAAAGTAAAGATAGAAACAAGAAAAGATTTTTTAAAATTTGCAACTAAAAGAATTAGTGATGTAGAAGTAGGAGATTATGATCAAGAAGAGTTTGAGATTTTTAGACAAGAGATTACTGAAATAACAGACTTTTTAAAAAATAAAGATAAATATATGGAACTTATGCATAGAAATAAGCAAGGAAAAAACAGAAATATCAGCAAATATTTTAATCTTGACAAATAAATACAAAAGAAAGGATTGATGTATATGAGTGTCATAACATTTATTATAGGATTTTTAATTGGTGTATTTATAGGAGTAGTGCTTATGTGTGCATTACAAGTAATAAGAGATGCAGAGGAGGAATTGCAATGAGTTTAAAAACACTAACAGAAAGATTTGAAGAAGTTAATAAGATTAAAGAAAACAATAAAAAAATAGACAAAGCTGTTTTTAACATTGAAGATGTAGGAGATTTATTAACCTCTTATAAAAATTTAAAAGAAATAGAAAAATCACACCAAGAAGAAAATGGAAAGTTAAGAGTAGAGTTTGAAAAAGTATATGAAGATAATTTAACTTTAGCTAATGAATTAGAGCAAGAAAAAGAAAAGAATAAAGAATATGAAAAACAATTAGATTTAGATTATGTTGATAAAAATTATATCAGCAAAGAAAGAATAATGCAAGAAATAAAAAATATAGAAAAAAGAATGGAAACAGCAACAAATATTATAGAGTACCAAAAATTACACTGTGCACAAGAATATTTAAGAGGTTTGTTGTGGGAGGTATAAATGGAAGAAATAAAAGTTAAAGAGTATGTTAGAACATTAGAAGACGGAATATATAAAATTAAAAATTACGAATTAGGTAACAGATTAGTATGTGTATATTCAGACGATGGACATGTATATAATTATCCTAAAAACGAATTTTTGAAATATAAACACAGCTCAAACATAATAGATTTAATAGAAGTACGGCGATTATGTGAATGAGTATAAAATAATGGACAAGTGGATTAATCCAGGTGGAAAGTTTTTATTAGATGGGTATGATAAATTTGGCGACTATAAGTGCTTAGGCAATAAAGATATTAAAAATGTTGTTACAAAAGAGCAATTCAATCAAATGAAATATATAGTAGGAGATGAGAGTAATGGATAAAGATTGGATAGGAAACAAAAAAACTACATTTGTACAACTAGGAGCTAGTAATCATACTGATAAAGAAAGAGAACAAAATGATTTTTATGCAACTGATCCAAACGCATTAGAAATATTTTTAGATAAGCTAAAAGAAGATGGAATTGAATTGCACAATAAAATATGGGAATGTGCGTGTGGTCAAGGACATTTAAGTAATGTGCTAAAAACTAGGGGGATAGATGTTTGGAGTACAGATTTAATTGATAGAGGATATGGAGAAGATTGCATAGATTTTCTTAAATATGAAAGTGGTTTTCCTTTAGATTTAGATATATTAACTAATCCACCATATAAATATGCAAAAGAATTTGTAGAAAAAGGATTAGAACTAGTTGATAAAGGACACTATGTAATAATGTTTTTAAAAATACAATTTTTAGAAGGACAAGCAAGATTAGAATTATTTAAAAAATATCCGCCTAAATATGTATATGTAAATAGTGCAAGGCAATTATGTGCTATGAATGGAGAGTTTGAAAAATATAAAGCAACAGCATTGTGTTATTGTTGGTTTATATGGGAAAAAGGTTTTTATGGAGAACCTAAAATAAGATGGATTTAGTCGAGAAAGTTGAGGGATAGAAGATGGAAACAATATGTAAACTTATAGCTTTATCGATAGTTATAGCAATAGAATTATTTTTTGGATATTTAATATCTCTTATTCCAGGTAGTCAAAAGTTTATAATAATTTATGCAATTATAACGACTGTATTAACGTGTATTTTTGCAATAGGATTAGAAGATGGAGATTTTTAAGTATCAGAAGGAGAAAGTATGGAGAAAAAATATGAATATTATGTAATACTTTTTAATAATAATTTGACTTATTTATCAGAAACAGGTTATCCAACAGAAGACATAAGTCAAGCACAGCAATATACAAATTTAACCGTGGCAAAACAAGAAATAGATAATTTTGATGATGAATATAAAGAATGTGCAGTAATTTATAAAGTTACAGAGATAAGAGTGTACAAAGTAGAGAAAGAAGGTAAATAGATGATAGATAAAGAAAAAGCATATAATACAGTAGCTTTAAAATATTACGAATTAGAACAATTAAAGGCAATTAAAAAGGATTTATTATCAATGGAGCAAGACTACTATGCTAAAGTGAAAATCAAAACAATACATAAAAGTTATGCATATCCACCACATTTATTTTCAATAAAAAGAGCATTAAAAATAGAACCAAAATTATTATTACAAATAATAGATGGATTAATAGAAAATAAAAAAGAATATTTAGATAAAGCAATAGACGTAAGTTTATTAGCAGAGAAAGAAGGTAAATAATGAATAAACCAAAAGATAAAAGACCTTATTATATTAGAGAGATTTATACAGATGAATACAATACTTTGTGTCAAATGATTATATACAGAAGCAATGATGAAAGAGAAAAGATATTTAGAAGAAGCACAATAAATCCAAATCTTAAAATATTAAAAACGAAAGCTATTTTAAATAAACATTTTGAAATAATAGACGTGATGGAAGGAGAAAAAGATGAATAAGAAGATAACAGTATATGATTTGATAAATAGAATACGTGGAAATAAGGATATACCTAAAAAATTAAAATATGGAGATGCTGAGTATATATATGAGCATTTCTCACAAGATTATGTTGCAATAGATGATGGTAGTATATATTTGTTAGATGCAATTGTCGGACTACCAGGAAGATGGCTAAATAGAGAAGTAGAAATATTAGAAGATGAAGAAGAAATAGATATAGAAGAAATAGGAGAATTGCCTGAAGATTTTGATGCATCATTTTATGATGAACATTCTATAAAAGCAAATAGGTACAAAATAAATGAAATATTAAGAGCAGTAAAACAATTAGATAAGAAAATAAATAAGGAGGATTAAAATTATGAAAAAATTAAAAATAGTATTATTAGGAATTATGATATTAGGAGGATGTTTATTATTAACAGGATGTAATAAACAAATTATAGATACCAAATATACATTTAATAGAGCAATTGTAACATTAAATGATGGTACAAGAATGGAAATTGAAATAGCAAAATGGAACGATTATGAAGGAGAACAACTACAAATTATAGGAAAAGATGGGAAAGTATATTTAGTAAGCTCTTATAACACTATTTTAATTAAGGATTAGGAGGTAACAAATGATTCTAGGTAAAAATGACAAAAGTAAAGTAATTGAGTTGCAAGATGAAATAAAAAAATTAAATACTAAAATTGCTATTATGAAAAGTGAACACGAAAAAAAGGAAGATGATTTATTGAATCTATTAAAAGCATTTTTAAATAAAATAGCTAGAGAAGAGATGGTTATTACTGTGAGTGATTTAGCAAAAGTGAAAGATTGTTGTTTAATAGAAACAAATGATTACATGTCCCTGGCTAAGAGATACCAGATTGTTAAAGATGACCAAATTTATTCAAATAAATAGGAGGGGGAAACCTATGGATTATACAAAAGAATTAAAGGGAAAGATAGATAAAGCATTGAATTATCTTGCAACTGTTGATTTTGATTCAAATGATTGTAGAATACTGAATGCAAACAGAGATAAAGTGCATAAAGCATATGACATATTATTTAGTGTAAGAGATATTTTAATGTATAGTATTAAAGGAGGTACAAATGAATAGAAATTTCTTAAGTCAAATTGATGATTTAAATAAAGAAGTTGAAGATATAAAAAAGAGATTAAAAGTACTTGCAGAAAAACCTGATAAAGTTGTAAGAGATAGCGTTAGTGGGAGTTCTACAACATGGCCGTATACAAAACATAGTTGTGTCGTTGAAGGAATTGATACTACTAAATATAAAAACATAAAAAAATATAAACGAATTTTGAAAGCAAAACAAGAAAAACTCCAAAAGAAAATAATTCAATTGGAATATGAATTAAATTATATTGAAGATTCCGAAATAAGAAGAATAATACGCTACAAGTATATAGATAAGATGAATTGGGTGGCGATTATGTTCAAAATGAATTATAACTCTGAATGCCAAGCACGAATAAAATTAAAAAGATTTTTTGAAAAAAATTCAAAATGTACGGATTGTACGGTTAAAACATGTTAATATGTTATTAAGAAATGTTGTAGTTGTTCATTTAATAAATAAATGGACATGCCCCTGACTACCAGGACTACCTCCTGAAATTTCTGATTAGTTTGTTTATTTGTTACGCATAAAAAAGAAAGCTTTTACAAAGTAGAAGCTTTCTTTTTGATTTATAAATAGTATGCAGTAATATATGGAGCTTGTATACCGCTCGGAAAAAACATATGTTACTTAAATAGGCTGCCAATAAAAACTGACTATTTTTACTGGTAAGTGTGCAAAATCTAGTCAATTTTGTGAAAGTCTTTTTTTTGCCAACATTTTGAGGTACTCTAAAGAATTAAAAAGTTGGCCATTATATTATTGCATAGTATTTATAAATTCAAAAATGGATGTGATCATATGAATAATAATGAAATATGCACAAAATGGATTAAATGCGAACATTGTAAAGAATATAAGCTATGCTTTGCAGAGGAATTACAAGAGGAAAAACAGAAAGAAATAATTAAAAATAAACATTTAATGAAAAAAGCTTTTTGGGAGAAGGAAGGCGGTGCAAGTGAAGTATTATGATGAAGGCTTAGATACTGAAGAATTAAAAAAAGAATATTTTTTAAAAATGAATAATAATACAAGATTTAAAACTTTAGAGGAATTGCAATTTAGAATTAATGAATATTTTGATTGCATGCACCGAGAACATAGACCTTACACAATATCTGGATTGGCTTTGTGGTTAGGTGTAACAACGAAGACTTTAAGAAGTTGGGAAAAGGATTATGGAGATACAGTTTATACAGATATAATCAAGTTTGCAAAACAGAGGGTCGAAAACTATGCAGAAGAGTCTTTGTATGATAATCGAAAATCTAGTGGAGCAAAATTTGTTTTAGAAAATTATTTTGATTTAGCAGAAAAACATAATGTCGAAACAAGTGTTAATGTAAAATTGGAGGATGTTTTGGATGATTAAAGTAACTGCTGATTTTTTAATTGATAGAAGAAAACGAATCTGGGAAAAATATCAAGATATAAAACGTGATGAAAGATTTGTTCAAGGTGTATGTTTTGAAATAATTAATAATAAGAATCTTAGACAAGAGGTTTTAGATAACCCTGAAAAATTGATTGAATTAGCTTTTAATGTTGTTGATAAAAACAAAAAGCTAATTCCTTTTTTTCTTAATAATGTTCAACATAGTTTTATTGATACATTGAATAAAGCTATTCAAGACTATAAAAATGGTTTAATAACTAATATTTCTATACTAATTCTAAAAGGAAGACAACAAGGATTTACAACATTAATTACAGCAATTCAGTTAGCTTGGACTATTACAAGACATAATTTTGAAGGTTTAACTCTTGCAGATAAAAGTACAAACTCAGAAGCTATATTTCAGAATAAAGCAAAGTTTGTTTATAGTAGATTACCGGATTGCATCAAACCTACTGAAAAATATAATTCAAAGAAACAATTATTGTTTGAAAAATTAAATAGCAGCTGGGCAGTTGAAACAGCAACAAAAGAAGTTGGTCGTTCAAGAACAATCAACTTTTTTCATGGCTCTGAATGTGCTTTCTGGAAAGATGGTATTGCAAATATTCAAGCTTCATTAGGAGAAGCTTTTACTAAAGACTCTGTAAAAATATATGAAACTACTGCAAATGGTTTTAATGATTATAGAACTATGTGGCGTTCCGGAGAACATATTAATTGTTTTTACGAATGGTGGTTAACTCCTGAATACAGATTAAATTTTGAAACTAAAAATAAAAGAACAAAGTTCTTAAATGATATTTATAGAGTTAATGATTGGATTCATCAAAGACTTAAATGGCTATTAGAAGAAAAAGGATTAGATGAAAATCAATTATATTGGTATTACAAAAAATACAATGGTTACATCGATAAAGAATTAATAAAACAAGAATATCCTTGTACTCCAGAGGAAGCTTTTATTGCTTCTGGTAAATGTTATTTTGATAAAGATGTTTTAATTAAATATATTGATAAGTTAGAGCAAGAAAAAGATTACGGAGTAAAGAAAAAAGGCTATTTCAAATATGAAATAAAATATAATGAAAAGAAACATAAACAATATATTGATGGTATTGCTTGGGTAGATGATCCTACTGGACCTATTAAAATATTTAAAGAACCTGAAGAATTGATTCCTTATGTCTTGGGTGGAGATACTGCTGGAGAAGGTAGCGATAAAAATACATCTACTGTTATTGACAATACAACTGAAGAAATAGTTGCTACATTAGAGCAAGAGAAAGATGAAACATCATATACAATTCAAGTTTATTGTTTAGGTATGTATTATAATAAGGCACTTGTTGGATTAGAAACAAACTTTTCTACATATCCAACAAAGATGCTTTCAGAAGTATATGAATATCCTAACTTATATGTTAGAGAAAAAGAAGATGATTATACAGGTAAATTATATAAAAGTTATGGCTTTGAAACAAATAAGAAAACAAGGCCTATTATTTTGGCTAATTTTCAAAGAATTATGAATGAAGAAACATCAAAAATTACAGACATAGAAATCTTAAGAGAAGGAATTGTTTTTATTAAAAATGAAAAAGGTCGTCCAGAAGCTCAACAAGGCTGTCACGATGATAGGATTATGGGAACTGCAATTACTTATTATATTGCAGACCAACAAGTTAAAGTGAAACAAGAACCTATGAAAGAAAAAGAAATCTATATGAAAGAAGAGAGTTTCGATAAAGAGTTTTATAGTGATTTTGATGATGATGAAATAACACCAATTTAGGAGGTATAAAAATGGATAGTTATAAATTTATGATTGCTTGTAAGAATATGATTATAGATTATTTTACAAAACATAAAGATACAACAGATAAAGAAATAAAAATGAAAGTAGAAGATGTATTTGTAGTATGGTCTTGTAAGACATTACAAAACAACAAAATGCTATTAAGTACAAGGTTGCCGGATGGATTATATTACGAAATTACATATAACGGAGATAAACACGAAGCTTATGTTGATGTTTATAAGAAGTGGGAAAATTTTGTTGTTAAAGAGGAAGATTTTAAAACGGAGGTAGTAGAGTAATGGATTTTGGAGATGCAATAAAATTATTGAAACAAGGAAAGAAATTACAAAGAAGTGGTTGGAATGGAAAAAATCAATATATAGAATTAGCAATGTGTATTAGTTACAAAAATGCAATGAATAAAACAATAAATGCTGAGCATGATGCAATTGGTAATTGTGCAATAGCTTTTGTTGGAACATCAGGAGTTCAACTTGGATGGTTAGCAAGTCAAGCTGATATGTTAGCAAATGATTGGCAGGAGGTAACTGAATAATGGAAGTATTAATAATTTTAGCAACAGGCATTATGTGCTTGTTGTCTTTTTATTTTGGAATGAAATGTTCTAAGAATGAAGAATTAATAAGTCAAGAAACAAAAGAAAAGGTATTACATCCAATTGAAACTTATAAAGAAGAAGAGGAAAGAAAAGAAGTTGAAAAGAAAAATAAAATTCAACGAATGCAAGATGCAGCCGTTTTAGATAATATAGACAACTATAATGGGAGTTCATTAGGTCAAAAGCCTATTCCATATTTTGAAGATGATGAAGACGAAGATGAAGAAGGAGATGATTTCTAGATGTACGATGATATTAAAGAATTAAAAGAAACTGAGATTTGGACAATATATCAACATGGTGTAGATTATAACCATCAACACAATCTTTATACAGATGCGGATAAATGTAATGAAATGTACAATGGAAATCAGTGGAAAGGTGCTATTCTTGGAAATAATCCACCATTAAGTTTGAACTACATAAAAACAATTGTTAAGCATAAAGTTTCCACAGTTAATCAAAACTTGTGGAAAATTGTTTATGAAAGCATGAACTTTGATAGTGAGGAGATTATACAATCTGCTAAAATGGTTTGTAAGCTATTGAACAAAAAAGCTGATATAACTTGGGAAAGAAATAAATTAGATGATAAATTAAAAAAGATTGTTAGACAAGGTGCAATTGTTTCAGAAGGTATTTTGTATAATTTTTATGATGATGATATTAAAGATATAAAGACACAACTTATTAAGAAAACAGATGTTATTTACGGAGATGAAAATAATCCTGAAATAGAAGAACAGCCATATATAATAATAAAAAGAAGAATGACAGTTATAAAAGCTCGTGAATATGCAAGAAAATTGGGTTGTTCTGAAGATGTTGTAAAATCCATTGTTGGAGATAATGAATATCTTGAAGAGGCTGGAGAAAAAGCAAAATATGAAAAAGATAACAAGGTTACGGTTCTTACTAAATTATGGAAGGAAAAAGGTACTGTCTGGTATGAAGAGGGAACTCGTTATTGTATGCTAACTAAGAAATTAAATACTCTTTATAAAAGATATCCACTTCAACATTTTCTTTGGGAGGAAAAAGAAGGTTCTTCAAGAGGAGAAGGAGAAGTTAAATCACATATTGAAAATCAATTAGAAGTAAATAGAACTTTAATGCGTAGGTCGGTTGTTGGAAAAAATATTGCTTTTCCTCATGCAATTATAAATACTGATTTTATTGCTAATAAAGATGCAATAAATAAGACAGGTTCTACTATTGAAGTAAAAGGAAAAACTGTAGAAGATGTAAGAAAAATGTTTGGTTATACACAGGTTACTCAAATGTCTTCAGATATTAAAGAATTACAAAACGAATTAATGTCTGTTGATAGAGATTTGTCAGGAGCTGGAGATATAGCAACAGGAAGTATTAATCCATCTACTGCATCAGGTAGAGCAGTTTTAGCAGTACAAGAAGCATCTACTAAACCAATGATAGAACAAGTAAGTGCATTAAAGACACTTATAGAAGAATTAGCTCTTTGTTGGTTAGATATATGGATTGCTACATCTGAAGAAACTATGCACTTAATTAATGAAGAGATTCAAGAAGATACTGGAGAATCTACATATTCAGTCGAAGAAATACCAACAGTATTGGTTGAAAATATGAATGCAACAGTAAAAATTGAAGTTACTTCAAAAGGTGCTTACGATAAATATGCAAAAGAACAAAGCTTAGAAAATTTAGCCAATAGTGCAATATTCCAAAATCCTCAATTATTAGAGGATTATATAGAAATGTTAGATGATGATTCTAATATGCCAAAACAAAACGTGTTAGCTGTTGTTAAGAAACGTAAAGAAAGACAGGCTAGAATAGCTCAGATTAAAGCACAAGGTCAATTAATGCAACAACAAGCACAACAGTTTTTAGCTCAACAACAGCAAGCAGCAGCAGCAAGTATGATAGGAATGAATCAAGAAGGTATTCAACAGGAAGAACCAGCAATTTAATATTAGGTATTAAAGCAAGAGTTTTCTTGCTTTTTTATATTGCCAAAACTTGTGAGGCTTAAATCAAGGAATTTATAGTCGACACGGACTTTAAACGGAGGTAAAAAATGGAAGATGAAGAAATGTTAGATACAACTAACGAAACTGAAAATGTAGATACTCAAACTACAGAAGAAAATGAGGATTTAGAATTAACTGATAGTACTGAATCAGAAGATGTTGAGGAAGAAGTTGAAGAAGAACAAGAAGATAATTCTCAAGACGATAATCAACAAGATGATGATGAAGGAAAACAAAATTCTAAAAGTTTAAATGAACTTCTTGCAGAAAACCCAGCTTTACAAGAAGAGTTCAATCAAAGAATGCAAAGTAGGCTTAAACGTCAAAAAGATAAGCTTACAAGAGAATATACAAACAAATATTCTCGAATTGAGGATTTATTGACTGCTGGTGTTGGTGGTAAGAGTGTTGAAGAAAATACTCAATTGCTTGAAAACATGTTCAAAGAGCAAGGCATTGAAGTACCAGATAATAAGCCAAAATATTCTCGTGAGGAAGTTGAAATATTAGCAAATCATGAAGCTAATTCTATTATAGAAGCTGGCGAAACAGTAGAAGAGTTAAACAGATTGCTAAAAATCGGTTATGAAAATATGACTGATAGGGACAAGGTTATTTTTAAAAAATTGGATGAAGCAAAGAAGATTGAAGATGATAAAAAAGCTATTCGTAGTTTAGGTATCAATGAAGATATTCTTAATGATAAGGAATTTAAAGATTTTGAAAAAGAATTTGATATTCCTGCTAATATGCCTTTTGCTAAAAAATATCAATTGTTCCAAAAAATACAAAATAAAAATAAAGATACTTCTAATGTAGGTAGACCCGGCTCAATGAAGAACAATGATTCTAAAGTTGAGAAAGATACTTTCACTCCTGAAGAAGTTGATATGTTGAGACCAGAAGATTACGATGATCCAAAAATAATGGCAAAAGTTCGTAGGTCTATGTCCTCTTGGAAGTAAGAAAGGATGAATTATTATGAGTAACTTTAAACCAATGTATTGGTCAAAATATTGCCAAACAGAATTAAAGAAAGACTTAGTAATGGGTAATTGGTGTGATTACACATTCGAAGGAGAAATTAAGAAAGGTTCTAGATTAAAAATCGTAGGTGCTAACCGTCCTACAATTGTAGATTACAAGAAAGGAACACCTTTAACACCAGAAAATATTGCAGATAATTCTCAATATTTAGATATCACTGAAGCAAAAGCATTCTGCTTTGAAGTAGATGATATTGAAAAAGCTCAAAAAGTTGAGGGATATTTAGAGACACAATTCGATGAAGCTAAAAATGCTTTAGCTGAAGTAGCTGAAAAATTCGTAGGAACTAAAGCAAAAGATGCGTTAGCTTCTATGACAAGTGCTTCAACAGAAATTACAGAAAATAATGCTATCTCTGTAATTGATGATGCACATATAGCATTATATAAAAATAATGTTACAGCTAAAACACCTTTAGCTGCAGACTTAAATGCAAAACATATTGTTAAATTAAGAAGTGCATTAGCTAAATTATTTACAGAAAACGTTGAATATGTAAAAAACGGAGCTGTAGGTAAATATGGTAATACATTCTTAAGATTAGCAACTTGCTTATATAATGACGGAACTGATGATTTAGAAATGGTTAGAACAAAAAAAGCTATTGCTTTTGCTAGCCAAATTGATAAAATCAAACATTCTGATAATACATATGGAATGGGAGAAATCATCAAAGGTTTACATGTTTACGGTGCTAAACTTGTTAGACCTAAAGAATTATATGTAATTAAAGCTCATTAGTTTTAACTAATGGGCTTTAAAAAATATTTTTAAGGAGGGTTTTCAAATGGCCGTTAAAAAATTAACACCTGTTCAAGCAGGATTTAACAAAATTACAAAAGTAGCAGGAGAATCAGCAACATCTGCATCTGATGGATTTCAATTAGAAATTCCTGAAGCTGATGAATTATTATTCTTAATTGCTGAAAATACACATTCTACTACAGCTTATAAAGTAACTGTAAAAGCTCCAACAAAACAAGGATATGCTTCAACTGATGAAGACTTAGAGCTATCACTTTCTGCTGGAGAAAAAGCTGTAATTAGATTAGAAAGTGCAAGATATGCTAATACAGATGGTACTATTGATATTACTGTAGCTAATACTGCTGTAACTGTAGTTGCTGTTTATTAGCAGACAGCTGGGTTATGCTTAAGTGTAACTCAGCTTTTTTTATATGGGTACATAGCTCAGTTGGTAGAGCGACAGACTGTTAATCTGTATGTCGAAAGTTCGATTCTTTCTGTACCCGCCAATATATTTTAGGAGGTCTTTTATGAAAAAAGAAGAAATTGAAAAAATGAAAAAATTAGAAAAGCTAGAAAAAAGGGTTATATATCCTGATGTACAATTTTATGGAGCTTATATTCACACAGGAGAAGATATTTATTTGTGTGATGATGTTGAAGAAGATGAAGACACAAAGGTTAGAATTGAGTGCTATATAAAAGAAAATGTTTTGTATACAAATATAGATAGATACTATACAACAATGAAAGGTAGAGTTGTAAAAGAAGAAATACATCAATCTATATCAATCAATAAAGATGAGGTTTTAGTATATGTTCAAGGTTCAGGATTTGTTGTTCCTGAATATAACATGATTACAATTCCTGATGCTATTGAATTATATAAAATATTAGAAAATGGAGGAAACGATGATGAATCTATTGGAAGTTCAGAAGAAAATATTGAGGTTGATAGAAGAGATTAATACAGATAGTACAAACGATATTACAAAAGATCCAGATATAAAAGAAAAAATTAATGATGTTATTAATCTTGTATATGTAGAATTGTGCAGAATAAAGAAACTTCCTGCACAAGAAGAGATGGAAGTTAAAGAAAACGATGAAATAGTATTAGATGAAGAATTAGATAATTTCTATCAATTAAATGTTATAAAGAATGTAAGATATGAGCAAATTGAAAATAGTATAATCTTTTTAGAAGATGGAACTGCAAAAATTTATTATTATAAATTTCCTAAAAAGATTACAAAAGAAACCGATGCTGAAAAATATAAATTTGAAAATACAGTAGATGTTATAGAAACTTTAGTTATGGGGGTTGCTGCTGATATATTAAAAAATGATGTTTCAAGTAATCATGGAAGAATATATGCAGAAAGATATAACGAATTAAAACAATCTCTAGACCCAAGATTTGCAAGAGGTAGTGTTGTTGTTTGTGATGATGGCCTAGATTTTTAGAAGGGAGAATAAGAAATGGCGAGTGTTAGTGGCTCATTAATATCAAGAGTGTATGGCAACTTTGCTGGAGTAGATTTTACAAACAACAATGTTGCTTTAAATAGAAGTCCAGATTCTAAGAATATGTGGAAGAATTATAGAAATTCAATTGGAAAGCATATTGAAACAAGACCTGACGTTGAAAAGATTTTAAATCTTCCTAATGTCTTTGGAGTGTTTTTTTATCAAATAAATAATGAATTACATCGAATTGTTCATTCTGGAACTTCGTTATATGATATATATAATGAAACTCAAAGATTGATTTATAGTGGAATGAATCCACGAAAAAGTCAATCTTTTATTTATGCTAATATTTTTTATATCAAAGATGGTCTTAATTATTTAGAGTACGATGGAACAACATGTGCTCCTGTTGTTGGTTATGTTCCTACAACAACCATTTCAAAAGCTCCTTCAGGGGAAGGAACTACATATGAAGATGTAAATGTTCTAACACCGAAAAGGAAGAACTCTTTTCTTGCAGACGGAAAATCAAAAATTTATAAATTAGATGCTAGTTCTCTAGTAAGTATTGATGCGGTATATATCAATGATGCACTACAAGAAACAAATAAATATACAAAAGATTTAGCAAATGGCAGAGTTATATTTAATACTGCTCCTGCAGTTCCTGATACTGACGGAAAAGATAATGTGTTAATCGAATTTACAACAAATAATTCTGCTAATGAGGATAAAATAAAAAAATGCACTCTGTTATCAGTTTTCGATAACAGGGTGTTTTTTAGTGGAAATCAAGATTATCCAAATGTTATTTTCCATAGTTCTTTAGACAATCCTAGATATGTATCAGATTTAGACTTCTATAATGAAGGTCTTGATTTAAGTCCAGTAAAAGCATTAATACCTGGAAACAATGCTTTGTGGGTATGCAAGAAGGCAAGTCAAGCGAATACTACTATTTTTTATCATAATCCAACGACTGATGCGGAATATGGAACTATATATCCAAGTACACATTCAAGTATTTCAACTGGATGTGCTACAACTGGAATTAACTTTAAAGATGACATAGTTTTCTTTTCTGAAAGAGGAATGGAAGCAATAACAGGAGATATAACAACAGAACAAGTTTTAGCACACAGAAGTAGCTTAGTAGATAATAAACTTTTGAATGAGAGTGATTATGAAAATATGTTACTTTGCGAATGGGAAGGGTATTTATTGGTTTTCTGTGGTAATAAGGTTTATGTTGCTGATAGTGAACAAAGATTTTCATATAATCATCACTTTGAATATGAGTGGTATTATTGGGAATTAAGTATTACACCAAAATGTGTAGTAGAAAAAGATGGTATTCTCTATTTAGGAACAGCAGATGGCGTATATACTCTAACTAATCAAAATCCAGAAATAGAATCATATTGGACAACTTGTGAAGATGAATTTAACTATCCACAATATCAAAAAACATCTAATAAAAAAGGATGCTGTTTAGACATTTTCGGTAATGAAGTGAAAGTATCTGCAAGAATTGATAATGAACCATTTGAAGAAATAGGAGAATATCAAAATGCAAAAGGATATGTTGTGAGCAGAATTAAAAAGAAAAAATGGAAATCAATTCAAGTGAAAATAAGTTCAAATGAAAAGTTTGGATTGGAAAAATGTACATTAGAAGCCTTTGTAGGCTCTTACATAAAAAGATAGTAGGAGGAAATAAAAAATGGCAGGAAATATTATAGATTATAATGATCAACGACTTACAGATGTTGAGAAAGAAAGCACACAAAGAAAACAAGAGGTAACTAACAATTTTAATCAAATGATTAATGAGAGAGATGCATATACTCAACAGCAACAGAAAAATGTAGAAAATTGGGCACAACAACAGACAGAATTACAACAAGCAAAAACAGACCAAGCAATTAATAGAATAAATCAGAGCAAAGAACAAGGAGCGAAAGATTATACAAAGGAGCAAAAAGGTGCGTATACTGATTATATGAAACAAAGTAATCAGTATGGTGCTAATGCAGAAATGTTAGCTAGACAAGGCATGTCCAATACTGGTTACTCAGAATCATCACAAGTTAGTATGTGGAATGCGTATCAAAATAGATATGCAACTGCAAAAGAAAGCTATCAAAAAGCTGTAACTGAATGGGATAATATGATAAAAGATGCTGAGCTAAGTAATAATGAAACATTGGCAAACATAGCACAACAAAAATTAGAACAATCTCTACAATTAGCATTAGAAGGATTTGAATATAAGAACAACTTAACAATTCAAAGAGATAGTAGAATCGATGAAATTGAGAATTACTATAACAATAAGTATAATGAGGTTCTTTCACAAATTAATAGAGAATACGAATATGCTCAACAACAAAAAGAATATGAAGAAGAACAAAGACGTTGGCAAGCAGAATTTGCTGAACAACAAAAACAAGCAGAACGAGAATATCAGGCTAAATTAAGAGATTTCGAGTTAAGACAGCAACAATATGCTACACAAAATGCTCAATGGGAAAAAGAGTATAACCTTAAGAAACAACAGCAACAAGCCGCTATAAGACAGTTAACGAGTGCTCCTTCTTCTACTTCTAGTGGATATCAAATGTCTGGTGGCTTGAGTCAAAGAGCAAAAGCAGCTTATAATATGTACAAAACAGTAAAAAAAGCACCACTTATTAAAAAACAATTAACATTAGAAAGTTATTTACAGCAAATGCTAAATAAAGGACAAATAAGTCAAGATGATGTAAAAGCAATAATTAATACATACGCTTAAGGAGGCTTTTTATGAATGATAAAGAAAAATTGGATATGTATAATAGAATAATATCAAATAATTCTAATAATAAAGAACAAATGTATAACAGAATTATTTCAAATTATAATAATTATAAGAACAATAATAATTCATCGGTGTTATTTGATGACAGTAATAACAATAGTCATTCAATTCAATTTTCAAATATTATTAAGTCAAATAGAAACAAAATAAAAAATGCTTTATCTGATGCTTTAAGTCAAAAAAGAAAATCAAGTACAAGTGATTTTTCTAAAGATTTCATAAATTCAAGTAAAAAAAGTTTTTTAACGAGGAATGATGCACAAGACAGAGCTAGAAGAGAAGGTATTACAGAAGAAGAAGCTTTAAAAAGGAATCTCATTGATGAAAAGATAACAAGAGAGGAAAACGTTCAAAAACATAAAAATGATAGTAACATATTTGAAAACGTTGGTAAAAGTGCAAATTATATTACAAAAGAATTTGGCACTGGAGTTGTTGGAGGAGCTAATGGAGTATTTCAATCTATTGCCAGGGATTGGCAATACAACTTAAACCAAGGTGGTAATAAAAGTGTACTTGATGCTAGTAAAGATGTAGCAAAATCTTTTTTGTTAAATCCGATAAATGCAATTAAAGCTCCTATAGAGGGAGGAAAAAAAGCATTTGACATCCTTTCTAACTCTAACTTAAACGCAGTACAGAAAGGACAAAAATTAGTAACTGAAATGCCTTCATATGCTTTAGAACAGTTTGGCTCTAAAAAGCAAATTGACCAACTTGGACAATTGGGTGGGTCAATTTTTAAAGGCTCAGATAAAAAAGTAGAAGAGGTTGCCAATAAAGTCTCTAATCCATATTATAAAATGAGAGAAAACTTAAATAAAGAAGCTGAGCAACAATCACAACCAGCAAGATTTATAGGCTCAGCTGCAAACTCAATTGGTAATATGGCACCTTCTATGGCTGCATCCGCATTTGCTGGACCTCAAGCCAGTCTTCTAGCAACTGGTATGTCTGCAAAAGGGTCTTCGACAGAAGAACTTTTGAGAAAAGGCGTTGATTTAGAAACGGCCAAAAAAGCTGGAGATACAAAAGGATTAGTTGAAGTTGGTTCTGAAATGCTTACAGGTGGTGTTAACATCTTTGGTAAAGGTGTTTTAGATGATATAGTAGAAAAAGGAATAACCAAAAAAGTTAAAAGTAATGTAGGTCAATTCTTGTTGAAACAAGGTTATGATTTTGCAGGAGAAATAGGAGAAGAGGTTATTTCTGATATTATTGGAACTTTAGTTGATAGAGAAACTATTGAGCCAGATAAAACTTATTCTTTAGCTGATTTAGGAGAGACTACAGCAACTACTATATTAACTACAGCGGTTTTGAAGGCATTAGGTGTACCAGTCAATAAAATAAATAATAAAATTATGGAAAATTCTCAAGAAAAAATAGAAAGCAAAGAAAACGAAGCATCAGAATTGGCTGAAACAAAAAAAGAAGAACAAAGCAATATAAGTAATAACATAGATACAAAAAAGGCTCAAAATGCAATCTCAGAACAAACTATTAAAAATGGAAGTAATATAATCCAAGAAAATAGTGAAAATCAAGTAAATATGAAAAATAAGGCTCAAAATTATATTAATAGAAGTAAAAGTCAATTTATAAATGATTTAGTTTCTGATATGCAGACAAGTAAATATTCTAATAAAGAAATTTTGAACCAAAGTGTTGATGAAATTATAAATGAAATTAATAAAAATGATGGAAAAGTTTCAAAAGAAAAAGCAGATGAGTTATTTGAAAATTTATATAGCAATTTAGTAAAAACAGATTCTGATTATTATAACCAATACAAAGAGTTAAAAAATGATTTAAGAAAAACAAAACTATTTGTTCCTGACAATGTTGCGAACGACATTACAGATTATGGAGATTTTAGAAAGAACAATAGAGGAAATTTAGTTTTAACTAATGATAATAGCAATGTAAATATTGATACAAAATATAAAGAATTATCTGAAACATATCCAGAACTATTTCCTTCAAATTTAACAAATCAATCAGACCAATTACAAAAGATATCAGAAGTTGTAAGAGATATAAGAAAAACGGAAACAAATGTACAAGCCTATTTAGATAAGAATATGGGACCTGATTATAAAATGTGGGCAAAAGAAGATTTTAATAAAATTTTAGATAAGTTTCAAAAAGATGTAAATATGGCTTATAGATATAATGCTGATAATCCTCAAAAATCAAATTTGATTATTGCAAAAGATGAATTAACAGAAATGTATAAAAGTTTGCCTCAACTAAGGAGACAGTATGAAAAAGTTATGAATACTGAAGTATTAACTGAAAGAGATAAAGTGCAAGTTGATAGATTATTGAAGAATGAAATCACAATTGATGAATTGCCAAACGGAGTAAATAAACAAGGTATAATTAATGTATTTAATGCTAAACAGCCTTTGAATATTATTCAAGAGTCTATAAAAGAGAACAAAAGAAACATTAGAGAATTAAGAATGGAACAGGCTCAAAAAGATTTAGGAGACTTAAGCAAATGGAAAG
>OCTX012270943.1_pt1 | contig 20628 bp, 14 predicted proteins | sample 1539691 | NCBI WGS metagenome assembly OCTX01 (sample SAMN02144231, study PRJEB22623) | gut metagenome | biome: sheep rumen | host: Ovis aries | place: New Zealand
ATTTGATGTATCCCAATTACTTACATCGAGATCTCTTAAACTACTACAATTACCAAACATAGACTGCATATCAGTTACATTTGATGTATCTGCTCCAGTCAAGTCAGTACTTACCAATCCTTGCAAATTATAAAACATATAGCTTGAATCTGGATTGAGATATATAATATCAGCATTTGTACAGTAAATCATTACTCAATTTGAAAAACTTGCACTCACTGTATTTGGAGAATCTGAAGTAGATAATCTTTCTCCTTTTAGAACCGAACCACAGTCTTTATCATTCCCCTTCCTTATTACTGTTATAGTATGATTAACTTTTACATACCCATACCTCTGTTGACCACTCGACTTTTTTATAGCCTCATTAAACTGCTGTCATGGTAACAATATTGCATAATTACCAGTATATCATCTGATTTCAGTTTCTTTTTTTAGTTCACTTCATGTTGATTCTTTTATATCCAGCCCTGTCAAAGTACCAATTTCTTTTCACATTTCATTTCATCATTTTGTATCTCCTACTGCATTTAGCATCGTGTTTCATAGACTCATCATTCTCATAGCTACTGGAGCTGTGGTTCATCCATTTATATCCAGATTAGTCACCTCTGATACTATACTACTCATTTCGTCTCATTTTATAGTTTCATTTTCTCCCGTAGCCACTGCTCATGTAGTCTCTAGCATAGTTGATGATGATCATCCCCCACCTCATCCTCATGATGATTTTTTAGTCCATTGTGCTACTAAATTTGCTCATCATAGTGGCATTGTTGATGGAAAAGTTGGCTCCCATCCACTAAATACATACCCTGCTCTAGTTGGATCTGCTGGAGCTGTCAAATTTTGCTCATATTTTCACGTTAATGTTTCTACTGCACTACCTCAGTTACTATCAAATGTAATTGAGTATCTAATTCTATCATAAAAAATCCTGATATAAGTACTTCCATCTCCATTGATAATTTTTTGTCTTATAGTCCCTGTTTGTACAAACCCTGTATACTCTCTTACTTTTGCCTCTGTATACTCATCTGTTGTCCCTGATAAAACTTCATCTTCATGTAAAGAATATCCATTACTATTAGATCTTTCTCGTATATGAAGCACTCTATATTTTGTTCATGTATTTGGTATCCATATTGCATTATATACTTTATTTCACATACTTCATTGTTCTATTGTTACTGTCAATTGTGGAGTATCTCCATTACTTCCTGTCCATCCCCCAAATGTATATCCAACTTTTGATGGATTATTCAATGTAAAACTTGAAGTCTCTATATTATAACTAGTCGGATTATCCTCCATAGTCGCACCCAATATATTATTATATAGTATAGTATACAGTATCGGTTTAGACATCGGAGTAACATACAAATCATTAGCAGGCATACTAAATCATGTATCATTACTAGTATCCGTAGATACTTCTCACGATCATTCTAAACCTATAAGTTCCCATCACCTAAATGCATATCCATTCTTAGCTCTGGCTTTTAATACTATATCAGATCCATATGTAACTTTCCCATTTTCCGTACTTCACTCTGTATCTATATGATCATTTCTCTCTATTGTAAAGTTAAATTCATCAGGATAACATACATCTCAGCTTTGATGATAATTTTCTATACACTCCCATCCACATGCAGGAGTAGGATTCCAATCTCATGATGCTATATTTCGTGTAACATCCACTCATGTCTCTATATATGTTGAATGTTCTACTTTTCATGTTTGTATACAATTTACATTTTTAGTATTAGATACACATGATCCGCTCCATTCATGATAATCTGAGGCACATCCCCATGTGGCTATCAGTGTAACATCTCCTGTAATTGCAGTTCCTGTAAAATCAAAAAACGAATCTGAACCACTCAGACGCCATCATGACCAACTATATCATTCTCCTCTATCTATATGTGGTGGCTCTTGTAAATGCTCACCGTACTCAACTGATTCTGTTGTTTGTTCACCATCTTGAATATATGTTACTGTATAACTTATATTTTCTGTCTCTACACTCTTAAAACAACGCACTGGCATTGCTATTACACGAATTGTTTCCCATCATCAAAGATTTATACGATCATCTCTAAATTCAATTTGTAAAGATTTTTCATCTTTAGGTGTAGATGTCCAAATGTGTATTCCTGATCAAACACGATCCACTGTTCAATCTCATCTGATACGTCATGCATACGGAATATTAAATGTCTCTAAAAATGATGCGATAATTTGTTCATCTAGCTCGTATGCAGCTCATCACTCATCACCTACAAAATCTGGATAAGTTTTTCAGTTACTTGATATTGCTTCGACATCATTATTAGCCAAAAATACTTCTAATAACTCATGCCATTCTTTTGCTGAAGGGATATAGTATCATTCTGGACATGGTCACTGTCTATCTGTACCATCTTCTCAATAGTTATTTCCCTGATTATCTCATGCTCATCACCATAAATTATTATTTCACTCATCTGACCAATCTCCATCTCCGTCATTTCACTTTATAAATTTATTCCAATAGAATCGATTGCCTGGTCAGAATCCCAACGTGTCTACTTTTGTCGAATTTATATCATTCAAATTAGTATCAAAATGGAACGGAAAATTATTTCACCACTGGTAATAATATCCATATGAATCTGTCGAAGCATCAGCTCATACTCATGTTTCCTTTGCTCACAGATTTCTATCCATTAACGTAATGGTAAATAATTTTCATCTAACCACTCACGTATAAACAATATCGTTAAAATTTCGAGTAAGCCACCTTGGATATTTAGGATTAGAACCTTCTGATATCTCATCTTCATGATTTAACAAATACGTTCTAATTATTTCATCTTGTTCTGCTGTTCATTCATAGTCTCTTACAGATATTCATGCCAATACAGCATAGTATACAGCCTGAGTTTCTCGATCTATTCATAATCTAGTTGCAATTGATTCCAAGCTTTCCTCTTCTGGTGTAACTCCTCTTGTACCACTTTTTTCTGTTCATGCACTATCGTTAGTATCTCATGTATCTATTTTTTGTGTATCTGTTCTTGGTGTGTCTGCTCATGTTTCATTTTCTGCTGATCATGTAATATCATTATTATCTCACGTATTTGTTTCCGGTAAATCTGTTCAAGATTTATTTTCTGTCGTTCATGTACCAGCATCTCCATCTCATTTCCCTACTTCTGGCAACTCTGATTGTGGATTTTCATTTACATTATTTTCTTTTCAAGCTCCTATTCCTTCTCACTCGGTTAAATCAGGACTATCTCAATTATCAGAATTTGTTCCATTTAAATCAAAATCATTACCACTTTCTGTTTGAATGGTTTCTTGTGAATAAATTTCTTGTACCTCTCCTGTCGCATTAGCAAATGGGGTTATAATATTTCCAATTACCATAACTAATACCGTGACAATATTTACAAATTTTTTCATGTTTTTACTCCAAGAATTCATAAAATCTATCATCAGATAATTATATTCACAAAAACAAAATTTTGCAAAAATTCAGCAAATTTTCAGTAATTTTGGATTGACTTTTCTGCTTTTTATTTTATAAGAACGCCTTATACCCAAAAACCAAATTCTTCACTTGAAAAACACACACTTTTGGATATCATAAAATCAACAATAAAAAATCAGAATTTTAATTTTTTATTTTTTTTGCTAGGATGTTTTATTTACGGCAGGAAAACTATGATCCAAAGTATCCAAAGTTCCGTGTAATAAAATCTCAAGCTGAATTCTGACTACAAAACTACTTATTATACGAACCCCTATCAAATATCATAGATTCTACCACTCAACATCCAAAATACAAACATATTTTTTTACTAGATGATCAAAGGTTTACATTTTTTAGCTATGACATAAGTTTCGAAAGTGAAAAAAAACTAACCCTAGCCGATATTCAATCAATTATCCAAAAAAAAATATTCGAAGCAGAAAAACAGACTAGAGAAAAATTCCTTTTTTCACATATTGATCAAATCATAGTTAATTGAGCAAAAAAACAATTCTTAATTTGAGAATCATGAGAAATTTCATGTAGAGTTATTTTGGTTTTTCTCAACAGAGAAACATGTAGAACATTCAACGATAGATTTTGAGACTTCCTGTCACAAAAAAATATAGAAATCTATCCTGAAAGTTTCCAAACAATAACATATTTGAGAAACAACATGCATATGAATGACTTTCTTCTATTGTATATTAGAGATTCTCACTGTAAATGAGTTTTAATCGAAAATGGATTTTACAGCCGTATAGATAGCTTAAATCTTTGAGTAAATTCTTTGATGCAAATGTACAAAGACAATTGAATTTCAAAATATTGGTACAAAAATTATGAAGAAATTGAAGAAAATCCTTTTGCCAAAAATATCGTAGTCCAAACACTTGAATTTTATTCAAGTATGTTATGTAAACGACTAAATGAAAATCAATTTTGATCTCACAATATTTTCGTAGTTTCTTCGATAATGAAGAACTGACATTTCATGGAAATTTTCAACAAACTTTACTCACAGAATAACAACAAATATATTGTTCCTTTCCACTATTCTGAGGAATTAGATTTATTTGGTAGAACTCGAGAACCAGAAGATATTGATGCATTAATCTATGCAAATCGTGTACTATGGAAAGAAATTCAATGAATCAAAAAAACAATAGAATAATGATTAACAACTCTTGAAAAAAAATCTAATTTCTATATAATTTATTTTATCCAATCAAAGCACAAAGTTTCGGATAACCGAGATTAGGAAAGTCCTGACATTAAAAAAAGGGAGGCATCTCACGGATGCTGGATAACGAAAGCTCAAATGAAAGTGCCACAGAAACGGAAACTATTGTGAAGCAACCGTAAGGTAGTTATGCTTCACAAGAAAGATGCAACGTGAAGGTAGTAAATCTAATTTACTTACTTCTACTCAGTTTAGCAGATTGCTATTCGAGGGGCAAACCACTTCCCAATGCAAGCTTCCTCTCACGAGGAGTGCAAGATCAAAGATTTACTCTTTGCTAGATATATCGTGCTTTAAACACAGAATCAGGCTTATTGGTTGAACAATTAAATATAGGGCTTTAGCTCAGTGGTAGAGCGGGAGTCTCCAAAGCTCCGCGTGGGGGGTTCAATTCCCTCAAGCCCTGAACCTGTATTTCACACTTAAAATACGAAAAAGGCTACAAATAGCCTTTTTGCTTTGCTTGAATATATTTATCATTATATAAATACAAAAAATGCGAAATCAGATTTTAAATTCATTTGAATATGTTTGGGACAGTATAAATAAATTTATCTATGAACAACCATTCATTTTTGTAGTTATTCTACTATTACTCATAATCTCATCTATTTGTCGTGTACTAAAATCTCGTTTAAGAAAAAAATATATAGATCCATACGAACGATGATGAAATATAGAAAACAAAGATTTTTATGTAAAATATTATCAAAAAATACAATATGTCGACATTTTCTGAGCATTTATCGGAATTTTATTAATTTTCATATATTTATTAACAAAAAATACAATAGTCTGAACTGTTTGGGCTGTTTGAGTTTGATCTATTTTAATTACTTTTCAAAGTTTTTCAATATCGCTATTTTCATACTTTTTATTAATCAAAAATTACAGAATATGAGATACTATCAAAGTTAAAGTGAATTGAGAAGACATTCAATGACAAATATTATACATTAAATTACTCAACGTTTGACTATCATGAAAAAATGATTATTGAGAAAATACATGAGAATTTTTCAGGATTCCAAATTATAAAATGCGAGAAAATCCTATTACAAAAATAGATTTATCGCTGGATGGTTACACAAAAGAATCCCTTACAATAATTTATGATCCTAATATTTTTAAAGAATCTTTTTGAGATTTTTCAAATAATTTAAAGGATTTCTTGGACAAGCTTTTTCATATCAGATCCGCATCCAACGTATCTTATTTCAAAAGCTACATTTGAGTAAAGTATAAAATAGACTACAAATATGATTCTGATTGAAAAGCCAACATACGAATTTGATTTGTAGAAAAAAGATCAAAAACTAAACAAATAAAAGAAAAAATATTATGTTTTATTGAGGAGCAAAAAAGGATCTAATTAATTTTTTATCATTTCCAACAGCTACTTTCTAACTCCTGAAAACCTCTCTGTAAATCATGAAAAACTGTCAAACGATTATCCCATATTCACCAAAGCATATTTGAAGTTCATTCAAGGAAATCTCTATCATGTGATACTATTAAAGTAACACCATTAAATCACTCTAACATCATTTTTATAGTTTCTTTTGAACCTAAATCCAAATGGTTTGTCGGTTCATCCATTATGATTATATGTGGTTTTTGTAACAACATTTTGGTTACTGCGACTTTTGCCATTTCTCATCATGAAAGTGATGAAACTTTATGGTCCATCTTTTCTACATCGATTTTTAATGTTCACAAAAAAGCTCTCGCATCTTGATAAGAGATTCCAACTCACATTACAGCTTCTATTACAGTATCATTCGGATGTAAATCATCAAAAACTTGTGAATACGAACCGATACGTAAATCCGGATGTACTCTTACAGATCAATGAAGTGGCTGAAGTTGTCATAAGATTGTCTTTACCAATGTTGTTTTTCAGATTCAATTTTTTCATATTATTCAGATATGCATTTCTTTCGTGATCTCTATCTTATTTGGTAAAGTAACCAATTCCTTTCATGGATATCATACAGTTAGTCACTCAATCTGCATAATCAGATTTGGCAATCTTTGTGAAAGTTTGAAATTGATTTTCTTTGGATCTGATTCTATTTCTGGGGCTTCTACTCTTTCTAGTTTGTCTAGCATTTTTATTCTACTCTGAACTTGAGCAGCTTTACTAGATTTATAACGAAACTTTGTAATAAATTTTTCTTGTTGCTGTAAATATTTCTGCTGTGCTACATAGTTTTTATGCTGAATTTCCAAATTCTTTTCCTTCTGACGCAAATAATCTGAATAATTTCACTCGTAAAGATGTAATTTTCTCTGGCTAATTTCTACTACACGATTAAAACATGAATTCAAAAACTTTTTATCGTGTGATATACATATCAAAGTTTTTCACCACAATTCACAGAAACGTTGTAAAAAGAAAATTCATTCAATATCTAGGTGATTTGTTGGTTCATCTAGTAATAATAAATCCACTTCTTGAATCAGAAATTTCGCAATTTGGAGTTTAGTTTGTTCTCCTCATGAAAGTTGCTTAATCTTGAAATTAAGCATAGCTTTAGAAAATCAGAAATATTTTAAAATTTCAATCTGCATTCATCGTTTTTGATATCCATTCTCTTTTCTTAATTGATCTTGAAGCTTTGTCTGTTCTTCAATTAATGCATGATGATCAGAATCACTATCAAGTAATAATTTTCCAATTTCGTCTAATCTTTCCATAGCCAATTTAATATCAGGAAAACATGTTTTCATTTCCTCTTCTACAGTATGCTCATCATTTGCCCAAAATAAATCCTGAGAAAGATATCCAATTTTTACTCAATCAGCGATTTCAATCATTCAAAATCCTGATTCTTCTTTTCAAATCAACATTTTCAAAAGTGTAGATTTACCACTCCCATTTTTTCATATCATAGCTACTTCATCTCCAAAACGCAACTGCAAATTTGCATCATCAAAAAGAATAGTTTTTCAAATTTGTTTATCTAAGTGATGAATTTTGATTATATAATCCTTTTTAGCCCATGATCTTTCCTGAAAATATTGTTTTGGAATAGATTGCAAAGGCGACATACTAGGCTGAATATCTTCTAATTTAGGTTCTTCATCGGCAAACAAATCAATTTCAAAAAACTTACTTAAATATTTTTTCAGACTTTTTATTTTGGTTTCTTCTTTTGTTGGTTTATTAAACTTTAAAAGATAGTCTGAACATAATTCATAGACTTCTGCATAAGTTAAATCTGAATTTAATTCGAGTATCTGAGTAATTGATTGATCGATTGCTTCTTCTAGTGTCATCTCTATTTTTACCTCATAAAATTCGCCATATTTTCTTTAAAATACTTTATCTCATCAGGACCAGCTTTATATAGTTCCATTGCATGTAACAAATCCTTACATGATTGTACAAAATAGCGTCTAACCTGAATAAGCGATGTCAAAGGAATATCATCATTTTTATGTGGACGAAGCTGTGCTAAATATTCATCATTTTCTTTTTGTAATGTTTCCAATGCTTGTTGCGCATCTGCTAAAGCTTTTTTACTATCAAAACGCTGATACAAATGCAAAACGGTACTATAAAATACTATAACCATTTCACGAGTAGATTCATAGTCCTCCTGTAAATTAACGCTTCCACTCCACTGCCATTCTTCAATATGACTTTGAACATCTTTTATCGTTTTACATGAATCAAGCGTATCGATGACACTTTGATATAATTCAGCATTTTCTGCACTTTTTTCTGAGACAGGCAATGATACCAAAAATTCCAATAATTCATTCTGAATGTACTTCACATCACGATAAACTTTTGATAAATCATTTTTATCAAAATTTCATTGAAATGATAATGTATTAGCTAAATGTTCTTCTACAGAATCTCATGGATTTATCGTAACTGGAGAAAAATTTCGAACATTTAAATTGTATTTAATAGCATTCCAAAACAACACTAACATATCTTGTTTTACTGCCATTTGAGCTACCGCTGGGGTCAAATCGTCCACTTTAAATATTTTATGTATTGCTAATTCTACACCTTGTTTTTTATTTTTAATTTTCTTTTGTAATAATTTTGAAGCTGGTTTTACTAAAGGCAAAAATATTAATGCAAATATACTGCGCCATCATACCCACAAAATAGCAAATCATACAATAATTGATACATTAGGCTCCAATAATCATGTATAAAATTTTGTGATTAATGGAAGCAATAACATTCATGAAATTGCAGTAACCAAGTTGAATCACACATGCCGTATCGCTACTTGCTTTTTTATTGCTAATGAATTTTTTCACATCGATCACACTATTATCGTTATTGTAGACCCTAAATATCCTCAAAATATAATTGGCAATGCTAATGTGGGAGATAGTATTCATGATCACACAGTTGCTAATACGATAATAAACGTAATACTTCCCGACTGAACCAAAATAGTTAACATTAGTCCAAAAAGAAAGAATAACCATGGACTCATTCACGAAAATATTGAAAGATCTACATCTGTAAGAAAATTTAATCCATTTTTCATAAAAGAGAATGCAAGAAAAATCAGACCTAAACTAAGTAAGAATTTCCCAATTGATTCGATTTTACTCCAACGAGAAAAGAAATTTACAAATACCGCTCAGATTAGTATCAAAGGAAACGCTATCATAGATACGTCTAAGCTCAGTCAGACCATTCATAAAATTGAAGTAGGAATCATTGTTCATATATTCACTCAAAGAATTACAGCCAACGCTGAAGTCAAAGACAATATTCCTGTTCAAACAAAAGCTAACACCAAAATAGACATAACATTAGAACTTTGCAAAATCGTAGTAATCAAAATTCAACTTCAAAAAGATTTTGAAACTGATGAGGTAAATTTTTTCATAAAATTTTTAAATCATCAATTGGAAAAACCTGAAACAGCTTGTTCCATATAATTTATCCCAAAAAGAAAAAACCCAACTCCTCATAAAAACTGTAATATTCACTCCCGCATTTATTTGTGAATGAATGATAAAAGTTTTTAAATGCAATATTTAATTGTATTAATCCTATACTAAAATGCAAGTAAGTTAAAATTAAATCTCTTGCAATTTTTTTTTGATATATTATATTATAGTCAATGTTAATTATTTTAGTTGATATTAATTTATTATGGCTCTTGATATCAAAAAAACTGAAAATTGAATTTTAATAGAAAATAAGTTTTTGTTCAGCCCTACAAAAATAGAAATCTGAATTATTAATCTCATGCCTATCATTTGAGAAGAAATGGCTTATGATAGAGGAAATCTATTATCAATTGATTTTCCATGAGAATATGACATTAACTGAGCATTCATAAAAGTTTTTGTGTGAAATTGAGGTAAATTAAATTATTTATTAACGTATGAATGAACATCTTTTGCAATAATTCAATCTCCAGAAGTTTTGGAATTAGATGAGGTTTGTGATATGAATACACGAATTTTCCTTGATGAATCTATTTCCAAAAAATTGGACCAATTAGAAATGGAATGAAAAAGGATTAATCTTTCTCAAATTGATGAAATGTCATTTGAAGATGCCACTCAAGACAACCAAGAAGAAGTTGAGGTTAAAATTGAATAAATTCAAGTTTTTCAGAATTGTTAAATATAGTTTTTCTTGATTTTTACACAATTTATCATACACTTCTTTTCGATAAAAGATTTTTATTTTTTACTATTTTATATACAAAATGAAAAAATCTCTTTTCTTATTAGGATTACTTACTACCGCTGTTTGTGTGTCTGCTTGTGGATCCAAAAATTTCAACATGTCATTTGAAGATGCATTAGATGCTGCAAATTATTCTGAGTTACAAAATATTTTATCAGAAAATGACATTTTTGCACAAGATTTTAACATCGCTGGGAATTACGACGCAAACGAAACTAAAATAAATGCTGAGATTTCTTCTAGTAGCAAGCAGAATCTTAATAATAAAAATTCTGAATCTTCTACTAAATTTAGTGCAAATATTAGCTCTTCTGGCGAATCTGTAAAATTAAACTGAGCTCTAGATATAAAATTAATTAATGATGCTTTGTATTTAAATCTTGCATCTCTCGACCTAACATGAAGCGATAATTTAGCGATGGTAGGAATGATGGTCGATGGATTTAAAAATCAATGGTTCTCTATCCCAATGTCTGGATTGAGCGACATGCCTAATACTTTTTCTATTCTAAAGGATTCTAAAGATTTGAATAGTAAAGCAAAAGATATTATAGTAAATGAATGAGCAATAGTTTACAGCTGAAAATTTTCGCAGTTCAATGGATACAATGCTCGAAAAATATCACTAGATAACGAAAAATTAAATGAATTGATAAAAGAATACTACAACACTATGAATAATGAATTAAGTGATGAGCTTACATGAGAAATACCTGAAATAAATATTCAGAATTTTGAATGATATTTAATCATCACTTGAAAAGATAAAGTAACAACTGTTATTGAAAATATGCAAATACAAGATAGCGAAACAGTTATGAATGCAAATTGATACGCATGAAAAGATTATGAAATAAACATGTATAACGATACAGAATCGTTGATAAAAATTTCTGCTAAGAAAAAGTTTTTTAAGTATAAAATTTCTGCTAATATAGCAAATACAATATATATAGAATGAAGCATATCTCCAAAATTATCCACATCTAAGATTAGCTTAAAGTTTAATGCGACTTTAACTATAAAATCTTTATCTGAATGACAACCCGATACCGTAATTCCTTTCAAAGGATCTTGGAAGTATGATTCTATTCCTGAATTTACGACCACTACTCCAGATAATGCTCAAGATTTAACTGAAGTACTATCATCATATCTATGAGGAATAATGTGAGGAAATATTGGAAATGAAGACTATGAAGCTCTTTATAATGATAGCTTAGATGTAGATAACACCGAAGATTTAGGAGAAAATAAAACAACTGAACCAGAAGCTACAGAAGAAATAGAAAATACCGAAGAATAATCATTTATAATATAAAGGTCTATTCATGATGAATAGACTTTTTTAAAAAGAAAAAATCTTGCAAAGAAACTAAATTTTACTAATCTTTAAAGGTAATGAATCTGATTTATATGTTTTTGTTGTATTTTGATAAAACACAAATTTCGTTTAAGAACTAAAGATGTACGTTATTTAACCAAGAAAAGACAATATTGTACAAAATGATTTTTTGGATTTCGATGGATAAAACAGTACCCGAATAAACAATTTAATCAGATTTCCTGCCATATCGGCGTAAAATTAAGCAAAAATGCCACAATAAGGAATCAACTTAGAAGAACTATTATGAATTATATTAGAGACGGCAATTTTTTGTCAATTCCTATCAACTGACAATTCTACAAAATATTCATCAATCTAGACAAAAACAAATTGCCAGAATTAATAAGATATATCCAAGAACACGAAAAATCTGAATGGAATACATATTTCAAAGAAGAATTCTGAATATCTTTTACATCTTTTCAATCATTTCTATGCTGAAAGAATTAAAACAAAATTGGAATATAAGAAAGCAAAATCTTGCACAAACTTTTCAATGACGAAAAAATAATTTGAAAAAAAAGTATGCAGAACGTTTTCCCTCTCCAAGAATGGAAAAACCTACGGCTCACCTCTTAGAAAAGAATCAAGATGAAATAGCTCTACAGTCAACTAAAACGACTAGATTGATTGTGAAATTTTGGTTAATTGGATTAGCTACTGTTATTCTGTGATATATGATGTACATCTCTCTATCATACATATATATGGTAATAGCGGCATTCATCATATCCCTTGCTTTGGAATGATGCATAATCTTTTGGCAGAGAATTACAAAAAGTAGATGAATATGAATTTTAATTACTTATCTATTAACTATTTTTTTTGTACTGTCTGGATTTATAATACTTATTCCATTCTTTTTTAATCGATGAACTGAGTTGTTACAATCATTAATGTCATGATTACTAAAACTTCAGTCTTCGCTCGCCCAATTATGAGTTCCATGATATATAGAAGAAACAAATTGGATTCCAACTTTCTTGAAAGATGAATTAATTCAATGGATGCAAAATTCAAATTCTGACAGTATTCTAAATGTAATTACAGAGAATATTTGAAGTATTATGTCTACATCTAGTGGATATGTAAAATCAATTGCATGACAAGCCATAATATTTTTCTGAAATATATTTTCCATCATAGTGGACCTCTCAATCGTAATTACACTTTGTATATTCTTCTCTATAGCACATTACGATATCAAATATGGACTGAAATACATATTTCGTCACTATACTAATGTACTACCAAGAATAGATTTAGCATATTCGTGAATCACAACTTGGTTAAAGAGTCAGCTTTTCTTGTGTTTATTTATATGAATAATGTCATATTTATGACTGCGAGTTTTAGAATTATTTGGTATAAGTATTCCACAAAAATGAACTCTCGCAATCCTAGCATGATTATTTGAAATAATTCCATATATTTGACCATTTTTATGATGTTTACCTGCCACAATATCTGCTCTAATATTTTCTGGTTGATGGGGATTATTAGCTGTTATAATTCTATATCTAATAATCCAACAATCAGAAGAAAAATTTTTAGTTCCTGTTCTGATGTGAAAAACTTTATGAGTTAGTCCTTTAATAGTTTTTCTATGTATGATACTTTGTGGGACAATAATGTGATTTTTATGAATATTACTAGCCGTTCCAATGGCGGTAATTGTTTCTTTAGCCTTTCATGTTCCACAAGCTGATGAATTAGAAAAAAACGTTAAAAAAATTGAAAAAAACTCAACATTTCAAAAAAGAAAAATCTCAAAAAAATAAATTTTAAGTAAATATGAATTACAATGAAAAAGAAACTACTTCGCACATGTTATCTGTTTTTAGCAAAATGTGCACATCGTTATATTAAACGTCATAAACCAATCGTGATTTGAATAAACTGAAGCGTATGAAAAACCTCATGTCGCATGATTATTTTTCAAACTTTAAAAAAATTTTTCCCAGAGAAAAGGATATCAACATCTCCAAAAAATTTCAATGGAGAATTTTGACTTTCATTGAGTGTCTTTGAAATTACTCAACGATCTCCATCATTCAAAAATATGCTTAAAGTTTGTCTTAAAGCTTTATTTATGTCGCTCTTCTGAAAAAAACACTATGATGCGATTATTTTAGAATATGGAATTGATAATCCGTGAGAGATGGACTTTATTTTAAAAGTTGCACATCCTGATATTTGAGTTTTTACAGCAATAGATGCAGTTCATAGTGAGCAGTTCTGAAACCCTCAAAAAATTGCTAGTGAAGAAATTAAAATGGCCTTAAATACAAAATCTCTAGTGTTCTTAAATGCCAATGATGAATATGCACAACAATTAGCTCCAAAAATCAAAGTAGACAAACTTATGTACAAAACATTTGATATCGACAATATTAAAGCTGATATATATTTTGACCAACATTCTTTCAAAAAATGAAAAGAAAATGCTGATTTAAAATCACATTTTGATTTGCATATTAAACAGCAAGAATATAAAATTGAGACTAACCTATTTGGGAAAATGAACTATGGATATATCGGAGTAGCTATTTGAATTGCTGAAACTCTAGCATATCGATGGAAAGTTGACCTACATTTAAAAAACAAAGATAAGCTTGAACTAGTGTATAAACTTCAACCTGGAAGATTGTCTGTTTTTGATGGGAAATATAATACATTGATAATTGATTCTACATACAATGCATCTCCCCTAAGTGTCAGAAAAACTATCGATACAGTCTATGCCATCAAAAACAATTGTTTTCTGAGTAGTGACATCCGGCTAATTTTATGAGATATGAGAGAACTATGAGATCTAACAGAAACCGAACATCGTAAACTCGCTGGATATGTTTCTTTATCGGGCGATCAGATTTTCTTACTAGGAAAATCTATGCATAATTATCTAGCAGATGAACTTAATAAAGTCTGAGTGAACAACAACTTAACAGTTTGTAAATCGTTGAAAGAGTTGAACAAAACAATTGAAAACAAATTAAAAGAAAACTCTGATAAAAATCCTGTCATTTTAGTCTTCAAATGAAGTCAGAATACAATCTTTCTGGAAGAATCAGTAAAATATTTCTTAAAAAATAAAGAAGATGAAAAACTATTAACTAGACAATCAGAATTTTGGATGAAGAAAAAAGAAAACTTTTTAAAATAAGAATATACTTAAAAATTTCTCATCAACAAATGAAGAGATTTTTTATTTTGGATAATTTTATTTAATCAAAGAATGTCCAGTCATATCACTTGGAATTTCAATTCCAAATAATGCTAACATTGTAGGAGCCATATCAGATAATCATCATTCTTTTTCAATATTGTCTTGAGGTTCTCAATCATGGATATACCAAAATGGAACTAAGTTTGTAGTATGAGAAGTCTTGGGTTGAGACTCTGGTCACATTTCTTCACAGTTTCAGTGATCAGCTGTAATTAAAATATCTACATTTTCATCTTTACTCCATTTAAGTAATTTAGATACAACATCATCTAAAGTTTCTACAGCTTTTATAGCAGCTGGTAAAATTCCAGTATGTCACACCATATCTCCATTTGCAAAATTTACTATAAACGCATCAAAATTTGAGCTCTCTTCAAGTAAAGTTTTCAATATTTCAAGAGCGGACATCGCAGGATCCAAATCATAAGTGGCTACCTTATGAGAAGGAATAATTGTGTTTTTTTGTCAATCATAAACTATCTCTTTTTCAGCATTAAAGAATTTTGTAACATGAGCGAATTTTTCAGTTTCGGCTAGGTGAAATTGGCGAATGTCATGGTTTGATAATACTTCTGAAAGTGTATTTTTGATATCTTTTGGGACTAAGAAAGTTGGTCAATCATATTCTTTATAATACTTTGTCATAGCTACAAAATAAAGATTTGGCATATTTTTCGTAATAAATGCATTATTCCATTTTTCATATAATTCAGCTTTTTTAGAATTCTGGGAAACCATTAAAGCCTGTGTCATTTGTCTAGCCCTATCTGCACGAAAATTTAGATAGAAAACGGCATCTCCATCATCGATTCATTCTGCTCATAAGAAAGTAACAGGAGTAAGGAATTCATCAGATTCTCATGCATCATAACGCTTTTGGATGTATTCAGTAGGAGTATCTGAAGTTTGAGTTTGCTGAAAAACAATTTCATCATAAGCTTTTTGTACACGATCTCGGTTGTTATCTCTATCCATTCACCAGTATCTACCTCATAAAGTAGAAATTTTTACATTTGGGTAATCTTTTAAAAATTCCTCAAAATCTTTCATAAATCAAGCTGCTGATTGAGGTGGAACATCACGTCAATCCAAGAAAAAATGTATATAAGTCTGGATATCTCTTGGAATGATTTTTATCATACTAGTCATATGAGTATCTATTGAATGTACACCACCAGGACCAAATAAACCAAGTAAATGTAATTTAGATCAATTTTGTTTTACGTGTTCAATTCATTTTTTAAAAGGCTCCAAATCCGCAAACTTTCATTCATCAAATAAATCCGAAATCTCTACCAATGATTGCTTGATAATTCTACCAGTTCAAATAGTTGTATGTCATACTTCAGAATTTCACATTTGTCAATCTGGCAGACCAACAGCACGTCATGAGGCATTTATTTTTGCATAACTTTTTGAAAATAAATAATCAAATGTCGGGGTTTTAGCCTGAACAATAGAATTTCTATCAGAATTAGAATCAGTTAAACCAAATCAATCCAAAATAATTAAAGCAACTTTTTTCGACATATTTTTTTATATTCAAATAAAAGCTTGTTTTACGCGATATTTTACATAGCAACAATAATATTATACGATTCAAAAATTTTTTTTCAAGAAAGAAAAATCTGATACAACTTGCATATTCTCCACAAAATCCTATAATTTAAACCATAATAAAATGGTCTGTTTTTTAACTTTTCATTATTAAAAATGAACTTATTTGAAGAATTACAGCGACGTGGTTTAATTAAAGACACAGCATGAGATGATTTAGAAAAAGTTATCAATAGTTGTGACGCTACTTTATATTGGGGGACTGATCCTACGGCAGAAAGTTTACATATCGGACATTATAGTAGTTTAATCACTGTAAAACGTCTTGCAAAAGCTGGTCATCATCCAATTTTACTTGTTTGATGAGCTACAGGATTAATTTGAGATCCAAGACCCACAGCCGAAAGAGAAATCATAGCATATGAAACTGTTCAAAAGAATTTTGAATGACTAAAAAAGCAAGTGACAGATTTATTTGATGGGAATGTAGAAGTCGTAAACAATTACGACTGGACCAAAGATATTACGATCTTGGATTTTTTGCGTGAAATTGGGAAATATATCAATGTAAGTTATATGCTCAATAAGGATATAATCAGTAGAAGACTAGAGTCTGGTATCACATTCGCTGAATTTACATATACTTTATTGCAATGATATGATTTCTTGCATCTATATGAAACAAAAAATTGTATAATGCAAGCTGCTGGTTCAGATCAATGGTGAAATATTACTACATGAATTGAACTTATCAATAAAAAATTAGGTAAAACTGCTTACGCATTTACTATGCCTTTAATTTTGGATGGTGCTGGAAATAAATTCTGAAAAAGTGAATGAAATGCTTTGTGGCTAGATAAAAATAAGACTAGTGCTTATGCAATTTATCAATATCTGGTAAATAGTGATGATAGTAAAGTAGAAGAATATTTGAAAGTATTCACATTCCTAACTCCTGACGAAATTATAGAAATTATGAAAAAGCATAATAAAGCACCAGAGAATAGATTAGCTCAAAAAACATTAGCAAAAGAGTTTATTACAGATCTTCATTGACAAGCTGAATATGAAAAAGTTCAGAAGATTATTGACGTACTATTCTGAGATTGAGATAAATTAGCAATTATTTCAAAGATGTCTGACGATGAAAAATCTGCACTTGCTCGTGAAACTGGAAGTGTAAAAATGAATTGAAGTGAAGTCAGACTTATGGATTTAATCGTTGAATCAGGTTTAGCATCATCTAATGGAGAAACTAAAAAAATGATTCAGGCTGGTTCAATTTATTTTAATGAAGAGAAAGTTGAAGATATCCAAAAAACCGTAAAATCCGAAGACTTAGTTAATTGAGTAGCATTACTCAGAAAATGAAAGAAAAGTTTTAAATTAATTTTAGGATAATCAAGTTATCATGGTGAAGTTGTTGAAAAAATATACAGAGAAATACATTCAAATGATAAAAGAGCTTCTAGGACGAATTCTAGAGGTTTTGAATGATGAAGATTTTCGTAAAAAAACCAGAAAAGAAGCTCGACATGCTTTTATGTATCTAGTATTATCTACCGTTTGAGCAATCGCAGATGCTATAGTTTTTATAATTCTGACTTCTTTATGATTACATGTTATTCCATCAAATATAATTAGTAATATATGCTGAATGATTACATCCTTTTCACTAAATCTCAAAAAAAACTTCAATATGAATGATCATGTGAAAATGAGATGAGTATCTTATTTTACCATTTCATTAATATGAACAGCATTATCTACAAGTATGGTATACTTTTTCATAGAAGTAATTTGAATTCCAAACGCTATCGCCAAATTCATGCAAATCACAATTATGGCAGTTCCTTTATATTTAGCCAACAGATCATTAACTTTTAGAGACTTTTCTAAAAGACCTAAAAATATAAAAATGCCATGAAAAAGAACATATAAAAAAGCAAAAGAACTTTTAGAAGACTGAAAACTTGTGGTATTTCCAACTGAAACCATTTACTGACTTGGAGCAGATGCTCGTAATGACCAAGCAGTTCAAGATATTTTTAAATTAAAATGAAGACCTCAAGACAATCCTTTAATCGTTCATTTATGATCCAAAGAACAAATATCAACTTATGCCACAGTTGAGAATGAAATACAGCAAACAATTATCGATAAACTGATGCCATGACCTTTAACATTATTGCTAAAAAAGAAACCTGGAATGATTTCAGATTTTGCTTGTCCTTTAGAATATGTTTGAATTCGTCTCCCATCAAATGCCGTTGCACAAAAATTTTTGCAAATAGCCGATTTACCAGTTGCAGCCCCAAGCGCAAACATTAGTTGAAAACCTAGTCCTACAAACGCACGAATGGTTTATGACAATCTACAAGATAATGTTCCGCTAATCATTGATGATTGAGAATCTTTTGCATGAATCGAATCCACTGTAATGCGTGTGGTCCCAGATGAAGACGAAAAATGAAAATTAAAAATCCAAATTCTTCGTCCTGGATTCTTGACCAAAGAAGATTTGGAAGAATGTTTCAATCATAAGATCAAAGTAGAATATACCACAAAAAATCCTGAACTTTCTCCATGAATGAGATATAAACATTACAGTATTTCTGGCCAAGTTAGAATTTTTAATAGTTTATCTGATATAGAAGAAATTATTCCATCACAAGCAAATAGATCATCAGAAACTCCAGAAGCGCAAACAAAAATCTGAATTTTACTCACTCAAGAATTAATAGATAACAATGAAAAATTAATTAAAAACTTTGAAAAAGATTGAATTACGATTATCCCACGATGAACTAAGTCAAATTTAGCAAGCTGTGCCCATTCATTATTTGATCATTATCATACAGCTGAAAAATCATGAATTAATCTACTTTTCGTAGAAAGAATACCAGAAGAATGAATCGGATACTGAATTATGAACAGAGTAAAAAGAAGTGCTGAAGTTTAGTTTAGAATATTAATTCATGGCTAGTTCACCAAATTATTTACAATTTATCTTAGACCAATTATCAGATTTACCAGAAATAACTTATCGTAAAATGATGTGAGAATATATTTTATATTTTCACTGAAAAATTATTAGCTGAATTTACGATAATCGCTTATTACTTAAACCTACAGAAAAAGCAAAAAATCTGATTGAAAATCTTGAAATGCAAATTCCATATCCATGAGCGAAACCTATGATTTATGTGGACAATGTAGATAATTCTGAATATCTAAAAAATCTTATTCAAGCTACATACAAAGAATTATAATACACAATAACTTATTTATCTTCTTTTTCTAGAAATCTACAAAATTCCAAAAATAATTTTTTATTCTCTTCAAAAGTTCATTCGGCTCTATTCATAAAAGACTTAAAAAGATCTTCTTCAATTTTTCACTCATTGAAAGCTTCTATTAAAGCAATCTGATTTTTAAATGGAGATAGTAGATTTCTTAGATGTGCTCAACAATATTCTTTATTCCCATTATCAGAAATTCTCCAAATAGTTTTTTCCATAAATGAAGTTTTAGAAAAATTTATCAATTCAGATAATAATTTATCGTATTGATTAACATTATTAATTAGATAATCATAATCTCCTAAATGTTCAACCATAGAAAAATATCATTCCAACAACAGCCTTAATTCCTCTCATTTTCATTTTTCGATGACTTCAAAAAGTTTTCAATTCGTAACACCATTTTTTCATCAGGGTTTTCAGTTGCCTTTATCGATATTTTCCATCATTTCAGCATAACAATTTAAAACAGTAAAGACTACTCTATCAACATGACTCCATCTCCCGGCTCAGTATCAAAAATCTCATAATTTATTTGCATTTTTTCGATGAATTGATATAATTGAATTAGTTTGTTTTGATATTTGATGACATCGTCAAGTAAAAGTGTATTTTCTGGTGCAAGATGTGATCGAATTTTCTGCAGGTAATCTCAATATTGACTCTTCTGAGCATCAATAAATGCTGCATCAAATTTC
>OCTX012127962.1_pt1 | contig 20598 bp, 2 predicted proteins | sample 1539691 | NCBI WGS metagenome assembly OCTX01 (sample SAMN02144231, study PRJEB22623) | gut metagenome | biome: sheep rumen | host: Ovis aries | place: New Zealand
GATGTGTCAATAAAAGATTATGCAACAAATCAAGAAATTAGAAATGGCGACACAATCAAAGAAGGCGAATATTTGAACTTAAGAATTGCAATAACCAATACATCAAATAGAAAAATCGGAAATGTTAAAGCTTTAATTGAGATGTCAGAAAATCTTCACGAAGTAGAACTTTCAAATGAACAAGTACTACATTATAGTTTAGAAAACAACATTGAAGAAGATATTGGAGAAATCAACGCATCTGAAACAAAAGTTATAAACAAAAAGATTTATGTAGATGCACTTGTTGATGAAGGCGAAGTCTATTCAAGCGTAATTGTTCAAATGTATGAAGGAAATGAATTAGATTTTAAATCACAAGAATTTAAGAATAGAATAGAGTATAAAACAATATCTGGCATTACTGTTTCAACTGCTGAAGGCACAGAAATAGGTATTGATGATACATTCCAACAATATTTCTATGTTAGAAATCTAACTGGAGAAACAATAAATAATGTTGAAATAAAAGGAAAGTTACCAGATGGTATTGACTACGATTCTGAAAAAAATGCAGGAATTAATAGTGAAGGCTTGACATATTCATACAATTCAAGTACTAGAGAGTATACAATAAAAATAGACTCAATTTCGTCATATTTTTTCAAAGCTAAAGTTACACTTAATTTGAAAGCATCAAAATATGGAACATACGAATTAAAATCCAAAGCATCTGTAGGAAACGAAGAAATTAGTTTCAATACTATTAATGTTACAATAGCAGGAACAGCAAGGAATTTTGAAGTATCTCATACAATTAGTACACCAAACAATGAAGTAAAAGACACAGACACTTTCTATTTTAATATTACAATTAAGAACCATTGGGATAGTGAAAAATACGTAATATTTAAGGATAGATTAGACAATAATTTTGTTGTTTATGAATATACAATCTTGCAAAATGATAATATAGCCACTCAACATAGAAGCAGTAATATAATAGAGTATAATTTTAAAATGCAACCAGAAGATGTTGCTGAGATTAGAATAAAGTGTGGGCTAAAAACACAGTCAGAAGGAACTACGATTAATTTAACTCATAGACCAACAGCAACATGTGAAAAAGTAAACATACTTATTAACCCTATCACTGTTAGTGTTACAGGTACAGGTGAATTTGTAAATACAAATAATCCTGTAATAAATGGTAAGTATAGAATTTCTGGAACTGCATGGTTAGATGCAAACAACAATGGTAGAAGAGAAGAAACAGAACAAAGAATCTCAAATATAACAATGAAATTAATTGATAATAGCACAAATAAAGTTGCTATAGATGAGTTTGGATACGAGCAAGTTACAACTACAAATTACAACGGAGAATATATATTTTCAGATGTACCAGTAGGAAGCTATGTAGTAGTAGCATATTATGATTCTGATAAGTATGGATGTGGTGATTATCAAAACAGAAATGTTGCGGAAGATCTAAATAATGATTTTATAGAAACAGAATACGAAGGAAAAATTATTGGAGCAACAAATAATATTATTGTTCAAAACACAAATATTTCTGCAATTGATATTTCGTTAATTCCAAGAAACACATTCGATATGGCTTTAGAAAAGAGTGTTGCAAATGTATCAGTTTCAACATCAAATGGAAAAGAATCAAATTACAACTTTAACAATGAACTTGCAAAGATTGAAATATCAAACGAAAAAGGCATTAAATATTATTTTGTAATTGAATATACGTTAACAGTAAAGAATGTTGGGTATATTGATGGGTATGCAAAATCAGTAATAGATTATATTCCAAAAGGAATGACTTTCAACCAAGAAGATAATCCTGGATGGTATATTAAATCAGATGGTTATGCATACAACAATACATTAGCAAACACATTAATAAAAGCTCAAAATCAAACATCAGTAAAAATTAAATTAAGAAAAGAAATGACTGCAGAACAAACAGGAATTATTAAAAACTCAGCAGAGTTAGGTGAAGTGTACAACGTTGAAGGAATAGATGATATTAATTCAATAGGTGGAAACAAAGATTCTAGTGAAAATGATTATTCTGAAGCATTAGTTGTAATAGCACTATCAACTGGTGGACAAATAATAAAAGTTGCAGGAATAGTATTTGGAGTATTAGGTTTGGGAGCTGTAGCATTATCGTTTGCAAAAAATAAAAGAAAGAAAACAATAATTTAATAAAAAACAGCAAATAAACAATTAATAAAAAACAAAATCTTGTATGAAATTTCTCATACAAGATTTTTTATGTGTAAAATTAATTTTAATCTACGAAATTCAGTATTTCACAAATTTAAAATACAAATATATTACAAAAAAAAACAGATTAAACATAAAAAATAAGTATTATTGTATTTATATATAAATATAATATACCCTGAAACGAAATGTTTACGAAAAGGAGAAAAACTATGCTAAAGAGAAGAGTGATTAAGGGAGTAATTTTAATCGTAATTGGTTTGATTATGTATCTTGGATTTGGTGGATGCAGTGACGCTGCTGAAACAAATTATTTAAGTACATACAAAAGAGAAGCGATGTCAAAAATTAAAAATGGTAACGGATCAGGTCTACAGTATGTAAATTATGTTCATTATGAAACAGGTGGTACAAGTGATGCACAGAATATGTTTTTTTGTAATAAGCTTGGATACCCACCAATTTTGGTTAATGAATTGGATGGTGCAAATAGCATAACAGGATCTCCAGACATATCTGTTGTAAGTACCTTTGATAAAAAGGATGAAATAAATCCACACGTTGCTTATGCTATGAGCATAGGAGTTTTACCTGAAAATTTAGGAGGTAATGCGGAAACATGGAACGACTTACAGGAAACAATATGGGATGCCAATCCAGATACAGGTGAAGGTGCGGGTGATGGAATTCTAGATCCTGATTCTATGTGGAGTTCGGACCTATATACATTTACACCTCTAGAAGTTCAGAGATTTAGAAAAGTCTATGAAGAGATATTCACAAAAACACTATTAAAAGGTAACCCTGTTTTCAAAATAGAAGATAAACAAGCAAGTTTATTTGTAGATCAAAATGATGGCACTTATATTTATGGACCTTTCGAACTAAGAGTAAACTGCAAAGCTTCTCAAGAGGCAATAGACTATTTAATCTTGGAAATAATGCAAGAAGGATTTGTAAAATACATACAGTATGATGACAATGATTTTGAAAATAGTGAAGCTTACATTGAAAACTTCTATAAGTTTCACCAAAGTTTAGATGATAATTTCGTAAACAATGGAATAAGTGATGGAAATAAAAAGAAATTAAGATATGATATAAATCCAGCAAATAAAGATAAGAATGCGTACAGCACAATAATTGTTGATAATCGTGGAAATCCAATTGATTTTCCATCAATAACTAGTGATGGCAGTGATAATAATAACTTCTTTATAAAATTTTATCCTGCAAATGAAGGTGCAATAATCAATTTAGGAAGTGCACTTGGCGACACAGAAATGTTTAACTTAAGAATAAAATATGGTTTTTATATCAATTATAAAGAACATCTTCAAATGTCAGCTTTCTATACAAAAGGTGTAATTGGTAGAGTTGCAGTAGATGACAATTATCAATTAATACCTGCAGATGTTGCTGTTAAGAGTTGGAAGGGTAATGCTCCTACAGATGGTTCACAAGGATCAGATGCTACTACACATACAGGAGAGGATAGCGGTATACATGTTATATGGAACAGAATAATTGCAGGAGACCTTCTAAATAAGATAATTAATACGTCGCGACCAATAGAATGGGAATCATTCTTAGAGTACATATATTCACCTGAATATTTGGTATTATATGATAATGCGAATGGAAATTTTATTAATAAATCAACATATAAGCGTTCAAGAATGGATGACGTTAACGCTGGCACGTATCATCAACATGATTATTATTATTTAAACAATTACTATCCAGATTTAAAATGTGTCGGATTTTCGACAAACACAAATATGGAAACAGGATCATCAATATATATTCCTTTTGGATTTGCAGGAAATAATACTATAGAGGTAACTGATACAACAAGAGCAATTAAAAACAACTATGGAATTCCTTTGGAAGAATCAATGAAATTAAATGGCTTTTATGGTATGGTTAGAAGAAAAGCTACTGTAAAATGGCATGCAGATGGTGAAAAAACAGTTAAAATAGCAGATGCGGAATATGATCCCGAAACGGGCGAAAAAATTAAAGATGCGGAATACAAGACCTATTATAAAACATGGAATTCTAATCCTGTGACAATATATAAATATAGTTACGAATACTTAGATGCAGATGTAATAAAAGAACATCAAAATAGTATAAAAACTAAAGCAACTGATAAGGCAGAAGGAGAATATAAAGATGAACCTTCTGTTCCATCTGACGGATATACTTATGCAAATAAAAGAATGGACACTCCAGATTGGACTATAGATATAATTTTCGGTGGAGAAGAGGATGGTGTAAACAGTATGTCTTCACAAGGCATAAATACACCTCAATACCATAAATATGGTTTCGAATATGAAAATGTGTGGGAAGGTTGGTTTTATGCTAAACAATTTGAAGACTATGAAAGTAGATTAGATTTATATGCGGCACTTAACCAATTAAAAGAAAGACACAGATATACATATGCACCAGGAGAGACTCGTGATGAATATGATATATGGTTACCAAAAGAAATAGCAGAAAGACCAACAATTAATAGCCAATATGATTATTGGGCATATCTAGCATTACAAGAAGAATTGAAAGCAATAGGTGATCATATGCAAACATTTATATCGTTTGAAGGAGATGCATCTTCAGAGGAAGGCGATGTATATAAATATGGAACTAATATTGCAATCGAGTCTGTTGCATTACCACATCTAAAAATAGCAGAAGCATTCGGCGGAAACATATGGAAAGAATCAGTAGGACCTAAGGGTATACTAGAGAAAGATGTGGATGGTATATATCATATAGGCACAGATAAAGGTGATGACCTTACAGAAGAAGCATATCAAGGTGTAAAAGTAGATTTATATGAATGTAATATTCAGTATGAAGAACCTTACAGCGGAAAATACATAGAAGACAAAAGTGTTGATAAAGTAGGATCATATTTAACAAGTACATTCACAGATGAAAATGGTGATTATAGATTCTATGGGAAAATAGCAGAGAATACACCATTAATAAACCCATTAAAGAAATACTATGTAAAATTTGTATATAATGGACAAATCTATTCACAAACCTTATATAATGTAGCGGTTTCATCTGAAAATGGAGAATATGAAGATAAAACTTCAAAGGGATTAGATGAAAACAGAAAAGAATTTAATCAACGCTTCGAAAATATTTATTCTGATTCTAATAACTATACATATACAGGTCAAAGATACGAAGGATGCAACGGTCAAGCAAAGAAAGATCAAAATTATACACATACAGGAAGAGCATATGGCCTTAAACAAGTAGTGCAAGAAGCTAGAGACGGACTTGCAAATGACCCAAGTTCTAGACCAGAAATGGATACTTTTGAAGAACAATACAATTTCTTCATTAAGAATAACACTCATAAAAAAATAATAGAAACAAATTCAGAATATCAATTTAAACATACTGGCGGGGCAGAATTACAAAACCCAATTACAAAAGAAACAGGTGAAATTGTTTCGAGTAGAATTGATGAGTATTGGGAATATACACCAGGAGAATTTATTGACTATAATTATGAAGGATTAAGTCCTAGTGTTAGAGAATATTTAAAAGATTGTATGATTGAAGCATCTGTTCCATACACACCAGATTTGGATGTTTATGGAAGAAATATAGGAGAAACAAATCTTAATCAAAAATTCCCAACACAGGCAACATTCAATCTTAAAGATATGAACAGAACCTATATGGATTCATATAGACAATGGACTTTAAAAGGAGAAGCAGTACAATACAAGAAAGCAAACGTTCAACCAGGTGTAACACAATTTGAATTACCACCACCAGCAATAATACAAAAGTATATAGGTGATAGAAAGTTTGAAGAAGGAACAGTATTTACCTTATTTAATTATAATGGACAAGAATACTTCCATATAGAATATCCACATAGTGGTGAAAGTGAAGATATTAAAGTTGCTTCATTAGATGATAGCATCGGATTTACAAATTCAAGAACATTAGTGGGTTCAGAGGGACACCCAGATGTTGAGCCTAGACCGAGTCAAGGTGAAGGAACAGATACACCTCCGGGACCAACCGAAGAAACTGTTACAGTTTGGGTTGTACAATGGGAAGAAGAATATGTAGAATTGGTAAGAGATATAGATCATTACTACGAACCACCTCATGAAGATTACATTAATTTATATAATAAGGAATTTGATTTACGTCATTGCTGGAGTTTTGGTGTATATCAAAGAAACTTCAATCAAGTAGAATTAACAAAAGATTTATATAAAACAACATTAGTCGTAAATGGTAAAAAGGAAGTATATTCATACTCATCAAAATTACCAAACGATGATGAAGATAATTACAACATAAGCACAAAAGAAGATCAATTAATTAATTTAAATAAACCAGTTGATGGTGGAACACCTTATATAGGTGAGATAAGAAAGTCTGATTACTTATATGATGAAAATGTATCATATGGTAATGGACAATACTCAAAGAATATACAAGCATACTTAACATATAAGATTAAGGTTAAGAATACTAATACATATTCTGTAAAGATAAATGAAATTGCAGATTACTATGATTCAGACAACTTAGAGTTTGATGGTATTAGAGATTCAAATGGAAATTTAGTAGTTGACAGCAATGGTAAATATCAAATTGCAACACATACCCAATATGACGAAAATGGAGCTATTACTACAAGTAAATACACATATGTAACAGACTTCAGTGATACTATGGGACATGATGTAAATACAGAATATATTGGAATTTACAACAAGTCAGCATATACACATGATGAAAATGGAAAAACAAAAGAAGTAAGTGAAACATTTGATATTGCAAATAATGGTCAAGATAATAACGGACAACCATACCATCTAAAGACTCTATATATTAGAGGAGCTGATGGAAATGGAGTTCCTATCTTAACAAAGAAGGGCGGATTAACAAATGAGTTAATACCAGGCCAATCAACAATTATATTTGTAACATTCAAAGTTAAGAACAATATTGATAACAACATAACAAAATTTAAAAATCAAATTAAGCTAGATCAAATAACAAGAGACTTTGTAAATGAATTACCTACAATAGGCAAGAACAACTTTGCGGAAATTAATAGTTATGCAACATACTACACAGCAGATGCACCAAGTGATGCAAATGGTATTGAAAAAGAATACTATAGACCATACAGTACAGGTAAGATTAGATATGGTAATGGAAAAGCTACATATTTAACTATCGACAATAAAGAAGTTGCAGATGTCTCAGCAGAAGATTATCCAATTATTCGTATTGCGGGTGTTGTAGATGTTTATTCAAATCCTGGAAGCTTTGATACAAGAGATGTAGAAGTTGTTTACACAAATAATAATAAATACAAGACAATGCAATTCGTAAAGAATACTAGAACAATAGTAAGACCATATGGATCTATGTTAAATAAGAAGGATCCAGCTGAAGAAGAATTACCAGCTGTTGAACCTGATATGGATAAAGCACCAACAATAAGACTTATCCTAGATAATGATCAAATTAGAAAGATTTCAGGTTACGTATTTGAAGATGCTAGAACTGTAAACAGTGATGGATCAATAATAGGTAATGGTGAATACAACAAAGATGAAGGCGACACACCAATCAATGGTGTAACAGTACAATTAGTAGAGTTAATACAAGATGTAGATTATGACGGAACATTTACTGGACAATATATTGGCGAGAAGGTTTGGGATGAATGTGAATACACAGGAGAAACAAACGGACCTAAATATCAATTAAAAGCAAATAGTGAAAACCAAGGAGTACAATATTATTCAGGAAAAGGAACAAAATACATACTTAACTCAACAAGTGATTTAACACAAATTTACAGCGATCCATCAGTAGCAAATGAAGAAACTGAAGATGGTAAGTACTGTTTTGCAGGATTACCAAGTGGTGATTTCATTGTAAGATTCTTATATGGTGATACTGATCGTACAGTATTAACAAATGGAACGATAAATCAATCTGATGAGAAAGTAGGATACATAAAAGAAACAAGTGCAGTAAATGAATTAATTGGAAGCCTTGGTGGTATGAATGTAAAATCATACAATGGTCAAGATTATAAATCAACTGTATATCAAAGAAAGTTGAATGGTAACAGTTCAACAGATTACCAAGTAAATCAAGATGCAATAAGCTACAAGATGAAAGGTACAAACGAAGTTAAAGGTTATGTAGATACTGTAAATCAAGATTATGCAAGCACATATAATTACAATAGTAGTGAATTAAGAACGAAAGAACAATTATATGATAGCAATGTAATTTACTATACAGGACAACCAATTAACAACACAGGAGATCTTACAACAGCAGGAGATGCTGGAAGTATAAATCCAAGAGAAAATATTAACAATTTATACGGATCTATGTGGAGATATGATAGAGTTGCAACAAATGATAAATTAGGTTTATCAGATGCAAACGATTTATATGGATACAGACAACGTGGAATTGATTATGCTCAAGGTTATACAACAGGTGTATCTGAAACTGATAAGACATTATTGAACTACAGAGCAGAAGTGTTAAGTTCATTCGAGAGAGTAACATCTCAAGAGTATACAAACGTAAAACCAACAGATGCAACACCAGATGCAGCAGTTCAAAGAGCAATGATTGATGAATTTATAAATAATACATACATGGTTGCACAAACAGGTATCATCTCAATGAATGAGGAATACGAAGGCATTGAAGACAATGATACAAATGCAGGAGATGACAACAAAGATAATTTAACAACTTTACATAGAGTAAATGCAACATATGAAAACCATGCAAGACAAGTTGACTTAGGATTAGTAGAAAGACCAAAAGCACAAGTTAAATTAACAAAAGAAGTTTCTAATGTTGAAATTAAATTAGCAGATGGACAAACATTATTTAACACTAATACTGAAGTAAAAGACTTAACATTTACACAACATAAAAAACATGACATAAAATATTCAGGTAATACACTTGAAAATGTAAGAGTAACACTAGATTCTTTATCAAGACCAGAAAAGATTCAAGCTTATATAGATGATGAAATCATGAATGGTGCTACACTAAATGTTACATACCACTTAAAAGTAGAAAATGTTGGTGAAATTGATTACCAAGATCAAGATAGAAGCTTCTACTATTATGGTAGAAAATCAGCAGCAACAACTGAACCAGTTAGAACAAAAGTTGTAAGAGTAATTGATTATGTAGCAAATGACGTATCATATGATGCATCAAAACAAAATTCAGATGCACATTGGGATGTATATGAACCAAATGATTTGATTCAATCTAGAATTAAAATAGATAGCAATAAAAACATAAATATTGATGACGAACAAAAACCACAAGATGCATTTAGAGACGACGTAGCAGAAACACATTATAAAATTCCAAAAGGCAATACTGAATATAATGGTAAGATAAATAAGATTGAACCTAGAAATGCAACTGGAAGCTTCTATGATAAAGTTAACAGAGATTATGTATCAAGAGCATATGCACCTGAAGTTGCAACATACAATACAATAGTTGTTACAAAAGATATGAATGATAACTTATTACCTACATTATATGGACAAGGACAAAACGAAGACAATACAACATTAATACTTACAACATCAGTAACAGCAAGTGGAGACAGTGAAAACTTAACATATAATAATTTAGCAGAAGTAATTGAAACTTCAAACTCATATGGTAGAAGAATGGCATTCTCTATCTCAGGAAACCAAGAAATGGCTAACCAAGATATTAACGATGTAGGATCATACCAAGATCATCATGCATACTCATCATCTAAGATTACACAACCTAGAGAAATTGATGCAGATAGCGCACAACAAATTCAAATCCTACCTCCAACAGGTAGCCAAGACTATAGAAATAGAGTATTAGCTATAATCACAACAGCAATTGCAACAATTATCATATTAGTGGGTGCAATAATTATCAAGAAAAAAGTTTATAACAAATAAGCTTTAAATAAAAATAAGAGATAAAATCGAGGAAAAAACCGAGATTTTATCTCTTTTTTTGCCTAAAATAGCCGAAAATATGGTACTTTTTCTACAATATTTACAGTGAAAAAGGGCAAATATCGCTATTATATATATAATAATGTAGATTTCAGGCTCAAAAACTTGAAAAAAATGGCAAAACTTGGTATAATAGAGTTGTTATATTGTGATTATTACTAAGGAGGACAAAATTTATGTATTCTAAACTAATAAACAAGATTATCACTAGTCTTGCTATTATTTCTTTTTTAGGTATTCAAATAATACCAGCAGTATCTATGGCTGCAGAAGAAATCGACAAAAACATAGCAACAAACGAAGAAAATGTTAAATTTAACGCAACTTTAAATGAATCAAATTCATATGAGATGGAGGCTGATCTAACTCAAAATCCAACAATTGATTTTGACATTAAAGTAGAAAAAACAGGTTATTTAAAAGACATAGTTGTAGAAGCTAAAGATGCCAACTATGAATTATTAAATGAACTTGAAGAATCACAAACAACAATTAACTCAATAAAAGGAAACACAGTAAGCTTTAATAACATAGATGCAGGAAACGAAGCAAAAGCATCAGTTAAGATTAAAGCAATAAAAGAAGATGTTACCAAATATGAAAATTTTGATAAAGTTTCTTCTATTGTTTTAAAAGCAACTTATGTTAACAAAGACGGAAACGAAAAAGAAATCAAAAAAGAGTTAAAAGAACAAGTTAAATGGAATACAAAAGCGGAAGCAAATCTAAACTTAGAACTTCTTAGATATTTAAAATATGAGAATAACAGAACAATGGTTAGTATCAAAGTTAGTGATGGAATTGTTGACAATGCAATACCAGCTTCTTCAAAAGAAATCACAATTGATATTCCAAAGTTAAATGGACAATTACCATCAGTTGTTTCAGCAACAGGTAAAAATGTTTCATACAAGAGTGAAAACGAAAAACTTATCATAAACAAATCAAATGATAATAATTCACTTACATGGAATTCAAACGAAGATTTCGTAGCTAACTTTATCTATGAAACTCAAACAGATGACAAGACAATCAGTGTTAATGCTTCAGATAAAATCAAAACAATTAGAAATGATGAACTTACAGCAAGTAAAACAGAAGAGTTTAAAATTGATACAGAAGTAGGACATATTCTTGAAATCTCAACAACAACACCAAGTGAAATTAACAAGGGTTATATTTACACAAACATTAATAGCTCAAAAGAATTCACAACACCATATGAAGTTTCATACAAAATAAACATTGGTCTACAAGAATTAACAAATAAAATTGTTTTAACAGAATTAAACAATGAATTAACAACAGAGAGTGATGAAGTATTAAACAATACAGCAATAAAAAATAAAAAGGTTAAAGTTGATTCAGATGAGATTAAAAACACATTAGGTGACGAAGGAAAGATTATTGTTAAAAAAGTTGATGGAACAGAATTAGCAACATTAACAGCAAGCAATACAGAATTCGAAACCAGTGAAAGAAAATTAAGTTTTGAAACAACACAACCAGTTAACCCAGGAAATATTGAAATTAAAGTTGAAAAAGAAATAGCTAAAACAGAATTAAGCAGACAACAAGTTAAAAGTCTAAAAGCTATTACTTCAAAAGTTAACTTCAAAGGTTACAAAGATGAGAACGTTGTTTCAGAAGGAAACATCGTAGCACAAATCAAATTAACAGAACCTTCATCAAAAGCAAGCTTAGATATAAGCCAAAACACATTATCAACAATTGCTAAAAATGAAGATGTAGTATTTAACGTAGTATTAAAAACAAAAGATATATCAGATGCACTTTATGCAGATCCAAGATTTTCAATTGAATTACCAAGTACAGTAAACAGCATTGAAGTTAAAAAAGCAGAAATCTTATACGATGATGAGATTATAACAGGGAACACTTCAGTTAGTGGAGACACAATCAACGTTAGTTTAAAAGGACAACAAACAGATTATAGTAAATCAGCTACAACTGATGGATTACTAGTTAGAGTTGAAACAAACGTTGGACTAGAAGACATGGCTACATCAAGTAATGACAAAGTTAAATTAACATACACAAATGCTGCAACAGGCGAAACTAATTCATTAGAACAAGATGTAAGAATAGTTGCTCCTTCAGAATTTGTATTATCAAGTAAAATTTCTGATGGAACAAATACAGAAACTACAATAGTAAAAGACATTAAAGATTTTAGAGTACATGCAAACACAGATGCTAAGAAATTATACTTTGGCGGAACAGTAGTTAGTAACTTAGGAAAAGATGCAACAGGATTTGCTATTGTTGGTAGAATTCCTTTCAAAGGAAATAAATCATTAACAGGAAAAGACTTAGAAACAACTGTAGACACAAAATTAGCAAAAGCAATTTCAGTAAATGGACTTGAAGATGCAACAGTTTACTACAGTGAAAATGGCGAAGAAGATGTTAATGGACAAGGATGGAAAACAGAACTTACAGAAAACACAAAAACATTTAAAATTGTTTCTGACAAACCTGTAAGTGACAAAGCAGAAATAGAATTTAATTATGAAGTTGATGTTCCTGCAAATTTAGATTTTGAACAATCACTTAATTCAATTTATGGAGTTTATTTCAATAACGATTCAACAGAAGGAATCAAACAAGACTTAGTTGAATCAAAAATTATTGGTGCAAGAACAGAAGACAAACCTGCACTTGAATTAGAAGTAAAAGCATATGACGAAGCAGGAAATGAAATAGCACAAAACAGTGAAAATGAAGAAGGCAAAAAGATTACATACAAAATTGATGTTAAAAACACAAAGAGTATTGTAATGAAGAATGCAAAATTAGAAGTTGCATTACCAGATGGATTAACATTATTAAGCGGTGACACAACAACTACATATTCTGAAATTGCAGCCAATTCAGTTAAAACTGTTGAAATAAAAGCACAATTAAATGAATTGCCAGCCAACACAGAATCAGATGAAGTAAAACTAACATCAACTGTTTCTGCAGATGGAATGGAAGCAAATGCAACAAATGAATTTACAGTTAAGAGAATTTTAGGTTCATTAATTTTACAATTAAAGAATCAAGTTACTCCAAATAGTACACACCCAAAAGGAAGTGTAGTTACATATTCAGTAGAAGTAAAGAGCCCTAATAGTAAAGAACAAACAAATGTAAATGTAAAATTACACTTACCAAAAGGAACAGAATATAGAGATGAAGATTACAGCTATGACAAGAATTCAAATGTTGTTACTATACATTATGATAGTGTAAAGAAAAATCCAAAGAGAGCAATTATTTACGTATCAGTTACTGAAGATTATCCAACATTAACAGCATATGCCACAGCGACAAGTGATCAAACAAAAGGAGAAATTAAAACTCCAGATAATACAGTTAACGGTAATATTGCTAAAAAATATATTACAGCAAATCAATCAGTAAACGTTGATGAAAACAAAGTACTAGATACAGACTTAGTTGAATTCTATGTAGATGTAAAGAATGACAAAGATGAAGATGTTCTTATAAGAATAAAAGATGAATTTAAAGATATTGTTTACTTAAAAGATTTTACAATCACAGGAAATGTTGAAGTTTCATCTAAGAACAAAACATATATCAATGATGAATTTGTATTAAATGCAAAAGGAACAGCAAGAATTACAATTAAATGTGCAATATATAGTCAAGAAAAAGACTCACAACATTCATTCGATCACACACCAATATTAACAATTGGTGATGAAGAAATAGACATTAATACAATAACATTAAGAATCACAGGAACAGGAACAACAAGAGTTCCAGATGATCAAGATAAACCGGATGTTCCAATCGCAGACGGGACATTTAAGATTTCAGGTCGTGTATGGTTTGATGAAAACAATAACGGACAACAAGATGTATTTGAAAAAGCAATTGGAAATCTAGAAGTTATGTTATATGACGCTAACACACAAGCAATTGCAAAAGACAGCAAAGGAAATGAAGTTAGATTAACAATAGGAGCTGATGGAAAATATACTTTTACAAATCTAAATAAAGGCAAATACAACGTAATTGTTAAATACGATATTGAAGAATATGCACCAGGTCCATACAGATTAGAAAAAGTTTCAGACACAGACAATAACGACTTCGTACAAGCAAAACTTAACGGAGAAGAAGTTGCAGGATGTGACACAATTACTTTAAAAGATACAAATGTATATAACATCGATTTAGGATTATCATTAAGAAATACATTTGATTTAAGATTAGATAAAAGAGTTTCAAAAGTTACAATCGTAAAATTAGGAAGCAACAATCCTTCAATTTATGAATATGATAACGTTGAACTAGCAAAATTAGAATTACCTAATAGTAATATTGAAGATATTACAGTTATTATTGAATACAAAATTTTAGTTACAAACCAAGGTCACGTTCCAGGATATGCAAAATCAATTGTTGATTACATACCAAAAGGAATGGGATTCAGTGGAGAAGACAATAGAGATTGGTACTTATCAAATGGAAATGTTTATACAACAAGTCTTGCAAATACAATTATCAATCCAGGAGAGACAAAAGAATTAAAACTAGTATTAACTAGACAAATGACTAATGAAAATACCGGAATAGTTAGAAACACCGCAGAGATTGCAAGTTCATACAATGAACTAGGTATTGAAGATATTAATTCAAGATCTGCTAATAAGATGGATGGAGAAAATGATATGTCTTCAGGAGCAGTTGTCCTAGCAGTAGCTACTGGTAGAACAGCAATGGCAATCACAGGAATTACATTAGCAATTCTTGCACTTGTGGCAATAGCTGTATTCGAGACTAAGAAAAATGTAATAAACAAATCTTATACTAATATTCTATAATGAAGGGAGAAAAAAATGAGTTATAAGAAGAATTCATTACTAAAGAAGATAGTATCTCCAATAGTATCAATAATTATTCTATGTTCATTAACCTCTGCTGTTTGTGCCATGGAATTGAGAACTGGCGGAATGCCTTATAATTACACACCTTTCCCAACTGATACATTATGGGGTTGGTTCTGTTACCAATTATCAACACCAACTAACTTCTACGATTATGTATCAGGAGTACCAGAGGATGAAGATGACGATTCTGTACACGCAGGATTTAAGTACACAGACTTTGAATTAATTGAACAACATGAAGGAGATATTGAACCATCAGTAGGTTATGCAATGTACTACGTTTCAACACACTCAATAGTAAATGAACCAGATGGATATCCAGTAGATCCAAGATTAAATAATGCTGATGTTAAACATACAAGATTAGCATTCCAACACGTTTTATGGGCATCACAAAGATGGGGTAACGAATCAAATGTATATGGTACACATATACAACACAATTCAACATCTTATGGTGAAGCAAAGAGACAAGGAATTGCTAAGTATGACAAAATAGAAGATAGAGCAACTGATTTTGGTAATGTTTATTATTACGTAACAAAGCCTTTACAACAAAAGAAAACAAGCTTCACAGTTACACCAGCTACAGATGATCAAGATTCATTAGACGTTTTAGTAAATCAAGCTGATCAAACATATACAGTTGGACCTTACAAAATTTCATTAAACATTACTCCAGACATGATTGAAGTTGAAGATTGGGCTAAGGATGATCCTAAGCTATTACCAACTCAAGAAAAAATTGACAACGCAAAGAACACATTATATGACGAATTAACAAACCCAGAAAAGATCAAAGACAAAGCTAGATTTGCATGGTCAGATGGAGTTGAAGGAATCAACGGAAAAGATGTTAAATACTTAAATGCAAATGGTGAAGAAATTGCGTTCCCTGATTTCAGAACAGGTGAAGAATTCTATATTAGATTCCAAGACGAACCAGCTAATGATGGTATTTATGAAATAGGAAATCCAAATATTAAAGTTAACTTTATCGATGCATTCAATGGTGAAATAAAAATATGGGCAGCAAAAGCTTTAATAATTAAAAACTTAAAAATTAAAGTTCCACAAATCCACATTCATCATGAAGCAGAAGAAAACCTTGAATTAGATCTTGAAGCATCAATACAAGATGACTTCACATCAATAGGACATTATCACTGTGCAATTGTTGGAATGAATGACATTGTAGGAGATAATGTTCCAGACAAAGGATATGATAAATATATTAGAATAGATGCAAGTTGTACACTTCTTATGAAATTTAAATGGACCGCAAACTTCAGATTAACTGAAGATATGATTGGTACTGTTGAAAGCGACAAATATGGTAGACAAACAATTACATGGGAAATGGTACAACGTCAAAAAGAAGTAGACATCAAAGGTTTCTATTCTGAAGAAGAAGTAAAAAACGTTAAGATTTCAAGATGGATAGAAGGTACACCACACTATTCAACAGTAACAAATCCAGATGGAACAACATATCAAAAGTTTGAATACTATACATATGATGCATCATGGAATCATACAGAAACACCATGGCATGTAACAGATGCAAGCCATACAAGAACAGACTCAATAACAACAGATGTTACATTTAAAGAAAAAGAAGTTAAATGGATTCAACCAATAGTTGTAATTATTCCAAGAGAAAAAGATTTCTATCACGTAGATCATATCGATATTAAATTAGCAACAGCAAGAATCAATATGCAAATTGGTGGTTTAGTATGGATAGAACAACAAGTAATTAAAGGAACAGATGCTAACGCAATGAGATTCAACGGAAGATTTGATGCTGGTGAATCACCATTCAAAGGTATCTTAGTTCAATTATTTGAATTAGAAGGCAACGGAGCAAATGCAAAACTTAAAGCAGAAACAACAACAGACGCTGATGGTAGATATAGATTCTATGGTATCACAGGCGATGGAAAACCAGTTGTTAATGCAATGAAAGATTACTTCGTAAGATTCTTCTATAATGGAGAAATGTATCAATATACATACTACAAGAAAGATCTTTCAGGCGGATATTCAAACGCTAAAGATATAGATAGAGCATCATTCAATGACATCTTCGACATTATTAGTTCATACAATGAGAACTATAAGAAAGATGGACATTCAGGAATAGCTTATGCAAAATATCAAAGACTTGAAAATTCAAATCACGAATATATTGTATTCAGCGATACATTAGATGCAACAAATCCTTATAAGGGAGCATTAACATTTATTGATGTATGGAATCAATTCTTAGAGTACGCTAAATTTGATGATGGTTCATCAAGAGGCGAACCAAAGAATGAAGATAATAAGGCAACATGGAAGAGAACAAAGAATTATGATGCAGCATATACACAAATCTATGCTTGGATGATTGGTAAAGGTGTAAGCACATCAGAAGCAACAAACGTTGTACAATACATAAAAGACATTCAAAACATCGCATACACATATGTTGATAAAACAGTATTACCATTCTATGATCAATTCGTAATTAAGAACATTAATAAAGATAGTGCAGAATATCAAGCTGATTCACCAAAGGTATTCAACTTCGGTGGAATCAACTACACATACTTATATAACAAAACTTGTGACCAAGCTAGAAATGTAGACTTTGGATTATATGAAAGAGATGAAAATTCAATTTCATTAGTAAAAGATATTTTCAAAGCAACAGTTAAAGTAAATGGTAAAGAGCAAGATTACTTCTATCAAGGTAGAGATAATGGAGCAACAGAATTACAAGCATTATTAAATAAATACACAGGTGCAAATAATGTATCTGCATTAGCTGCATACTTAAAAGATTATGCAGTAACTGAAATGAATAACACATATATGGTTACTATAGGAGATAAGACATACTACATTGACAAGACACCAGGTGATGACGGCAAACTAATAGTAATGGGTGATGAAGATTCATTTAATGTATCAATAAGAACATCTGATTATGCATTAGATAGAAGTGCATATCAAAATGGTTTCTCTTATAATAGAGAGTTAAGAAAATCAGAATACTTATACAATGAAAATGATGCATATGGAACAGGCTCAGCTAAAGACTTACAAGTATATGTAACATATAAGATTAAATTACAAAACAGTGGAGCATACAATGTAAAGATTGATGAAGTTGTAGATCATTATGATTCAAAGATGTACTCATTTGATGGAGTATTATCTGGAAATGTATATACACCAGTTGAATATGATGAATATGATGGAAATGGAAATAAGATTGGTTCACATCACAATACATATGCAGCATCATCAGTAGACTATGAAGGTAATGTAAAGAATCAACATGATATCAATATTAGAACAACATCAATAACTGGAAGAAATACAAAGATAAGCAATGATTATGATGAATTATACTTATCAGGAATTAAAGTAAAGAATAATGGCGAATTTGTTGATTACTTAAGACCAGGACAATTTGTAAACTTATTCGTAACATTCAAAGTAAACAACAATCCTGAAACACAAAAAGTTTGGTTAGACCAATCATTAAAGACAGGTATTGAAACAATTGGTAAACGTAACATTGCAGAAATCAATCAATACGAAACATACTATTCAGTAGGAACAAAGATTCCAGAAAACTTAAATGATGATGGAACAGGAACACATACTGAAATAACAGAACCTTTATCAACAAAAGCTGGTAAAGTAGATTCAATCTCAAACCCAGGTAACTTATCACAATATGATTTAGATTCAAATGGAATGATAAGACAAGCTGGTGGAGATACAATCGATCCAATAAATGACAGAACACAAAAAGATGCAAGCCAAGCACCAAATATTAAACTTATTATCGATACAAGAAAAGAAGACAACAGAACATTAACTGGATATGTTTATGAAGATTCAAGAAACAAAGAAAGTGATAAAGCTGTTGTTGGAGATGGTGTAGATAAAGATGAAACAAAGATTGATGGTGTAACAGTTGAATTAGTTGAAGCAGTTCAAGAAGTAGATAAATATGGTACATCAACAGGAAAATATTTAGGTGAAAAAGTTTGGGGATCAGTAGTTTATGATTTCACAAACGGAGAGCAAATCAATGTTTCACAAGCACAAACAAACCCACAAGATAAATCATATTATTCAGGTATTGGACACTCAAAGATTATTTTACAAAATGGTACATCAAGTGAAAATAATATATTATATGTAGAACAATTATTAAACTACGATAATGCAAAAGGTTTATACGGATTTGAATCTGTACCAGCAGGTGATTTCTATATTAGATTTATCTATGGTGATACTGATAGAACAGTATTAGCAAATACAGACAATGAAGTAAACAAAGTATTAGAAACAAAAGGTATGAATGAAACTTCATACAATGGACAAGATTATAAATCAACAACATATCAAACTGGAGTTGATCAAAACGGTATTTCATACAAATCAGTTTATGGATTTACTTCAGATGCATATGATACAAGAAACTTCACATTACCAGATGGTTCATTAAACTATTCAACATACAAACCATCAATGTACTATTATGACATCACAAGAAGTGAAGCACAAAAAGGTGTTTCTGATGCAAAAGATGTTGCATACTACAGAACAAGATCAAACAACTACTCAAAAGGATATAATGGAAGCACATTATTAAATAATAGAGCAGAAGTTTTAGGATCATTCTATAAATTAGCAACATATCAATCAGATGGAAAAATCAAAACATTACAAAGAGCAATGGTAAATGAATTAGAAAATAATACTTATGGTGTTGCTCAAACTGGTATCATTAATACAGAAGTTGAAAAGAATACAACAAGAACAGTTGTTGATCCAACAAATATCAATCAAAAGAATTATACTTTAGGAGATATTGATTTAGGATTAGAGCAAAGACCAGTAGCACAATTAAAAATAACTAAGGAAGTTTCAAACTTAAAGATTCAATTATCAGATGGTCAAGTATTATTTAATACAAATCAAGGTGTAAGCGGATTAACATTCGATAAACACAATCCACATATGGGAGTTTATAGAGATGTTGGAAGCGGAAGATTATTAGTAGGTTATCAATTTGGATATGATGCACCAGGAAAGACACCTGAAATAATTCAAGCACAAATTGATGATGAAATCTTAGAAGGATCAACACTAGTAGCAAGTTATAGAATATCTGTAGAAAATATTGGTGAGATTGATTACAAAGATTTAGCATTCTACTACACAGGTAAGACAAATAATAGTTCAACAGAAAACATTTCAAAGACAAACGCAAAACAAATTGTTGATTATGTATCAAATGAAATTACTTATATCGGATCAAACCAATTAGAAGATGCACATTGGGATGTTGTTACATCACAAGA
>OCTX011662136.1_pt1 | contig 20597 bp, 21 predicted proteins | sample 1539691 | NCBI WGS metagenome assembly OCTX01 (sample SAMN02144231, study PRJEB22623) | gut metagenome | biome: sheep rumen | host: Ovis aries | place: New Zealand
ACTGGAGGTCGTTGAACTTTGAACTGGGCGCAAGCCCGTTGAACAGACTGGAGGTCGTTGAACTTTGAACTGGGCGCAAGCCCGTTGAACTTTGAACTAAAATTTTTCAATTAACAATTTAAAATTTTACATTTATGGCACAAATTAAACAAGTCGGCATTGGCCGCAAGTCAACAGGTACCATCGACGGTATCACGTATTACACTCTTAATGGCAAAACATATGCCAGAAGTACTCCAACCATGCCTGCCAGCGTGTACAACACACCTGAGGCTAGAATACGACAGGCTATCTTCAAATTCATTCAGATGCACATGAAGTATCACCTGCGCACCATCCGTCAGACCATCACCAATAATAGTGGTTCACCAAGTAACCGCTACTATAACATCAACAAGAAAGGACTGACACAGGCTCTTCAGTCACTGGCTGAGCTGTATGTGGATGGTCAGGACGTCACTATTGATGACGTTGAAGCAGCTATCAGCGCCTACGCAGCAGAGCATCCAAAGAGCATCAAGATTGCTTCGAAAAGCGGTTATAACGAGGTTTACCTAACTGGCCCTTGGCCTGACACTATCAGGATGAGTGCTAATGGAGGTGACAGTACTGTCATCATCATCGTGAATGAGTATGGTCAGCAGACCACCATCAACGCTGACGGCACCACAGTGGTTTCAGGTTCCACAGGCTCAGAAGGTTCAAGCGGTTCCAATACTTCGACTGACTCTGGACAGGGCGGTACTGGTAACCAAAACGATAACGAAAACGAAAACCAGGGTGGAACAGGCAACGGTTCTGAAACACCTGGAACTGACGGAGGCTCTGACTCCGGCAATGGAACTTCTGGAACTGGCACCGGTGACAACACTGGCGGTGGCGGTAGCACCGGTGATGGTTGGGAAGAGGGATAAAGCAGCATAGCTGCGGTTTAAGGTTCAAGGTTTAAGGTTCAAGGCAGCATAGCTGCTAGTTCCAGGTTCAAAGTTCAAGGTTGAACTGACCGTAGGGTCGTTGAACTGGGCGCAAGCCCGTTGAACTTTGAACTTATCTTTGAACTGATCACCAGTCACTTTGAACTTTGAACAGGGCGCAAGCCCGTTGAACTTTGAACTTATCTTTGAACTGACCACCAGTCACTTTGAACTTTGAACTTATCTTTGAACTGACCACCAGTCACTTTGAACTTTGAACTGGGCGTAAGCCCGTTGAACTTTGAACTTATCTTTGAACTGACCACCAGTCACTTTGAACTTTGAACAGGGCGCAAGCCCGTTGAACTTTGAACTTAAAATTTTATTGTCAAATCAAATTTTTATTTAATCATGAAAAAAGTTTTTCAGAAGCTTCTGGCCAAGCTCGTAAAAAAGGCCATCAACAAGTCGGTTAACGACGTAGTATCTAACCCTGAGGTGCCTGTCTTGCCGGACGTGGAGCCTGTCACCATGCCAGGTGACAACTCTAAGAAGGCACTTTGGAAGTTCATCTTGCAGACGCTGATTAATATCCTTGCAGCTGTACTGACAGCATTGGGTGCAACGTCGTGCGTAGCGCACTTCTAAATCCTCGAGGTTTCAGGTTCCAAGTTTCAGGTTCCAGGTCTTCCTGAGCCTGAGCTTGGAGCCAGAGGCCTTACTTGAAACTTTTGAACTGGGCGCAAGCCCGTTGAACTGGCCGCAAGGCCGTTAAACTTTTAACTATTAATTTTCGAATGAAATGAGAACAATTAAATATATCTTAGTCAATGAAACTGGTAATAAAACCGCTGCTCGTGCTATTAGCGACAGCACTGTGTCTGAACTCAGATACCACAGCAACATCGTTGTCGCACCTCGAAAATGGCAGGTGCCAGGCTCAAAAGAGCGTCAGGAGCTACTGGACCAACTGGTATTCCTGCGTCACCATAACCCGGATGCCAAAATCCTTGGCGTATCGGAAGTGGACCCCTCAGCCAGTCACGCCCCTGTGCGGGTCAACCCAGAAATGAATGCGCTCAGGCGCGCAATGAGCGACCTGCCGTGAGATATGGAAGCCATTATCCGTTCTCCATGAAAAGAGTTTCATCGTTCGATGGGACTCTTTTTTTATTTCTTCTCTGCCATAGTGAATAATCATGAACCGTGAACCATGAACCTTCAAACATCAGCCTTCATACTTCAGCCTTCGTTAAGCCAACAGCCAACAGCCAATAGCTCTACAGCCCTTCGCTCTTAGCTCTTAGTTCTGCCCTCATTCTTTGCAGTAGTTTAAATTATTTAAATGAAAAATCAGCTATTAAAGCATTATGATCAGATAAATCCGAGTTTATTACTTTTACGTTTTGTAGTTTCAATCTATCTTTCGGATATAATATATGGTCAAGTCTCAAGCGTAGCCACTTATTATGAAACGTTGTACCATATCCAAATCCGTCTTCCCACCATGTATCAGACAATCCTATGTCTTTTATACGACTTACAGTATAAGAACCTGAAACATCATTCAAATCACCCATCACAATGATAGGACTCTTTTCGTCACATAATGCTTTATATATAGAATCTGTTTCAGTCACTCTATTTCTATAACCACCAATTATATCCTTTCTGCTGCTACTGAGATGACAACCCACAATGGTTACAATACCTTTGGGATGAAAAACATGAACTATATTATTTTTAGCACTTTTCCCTTTTGAGGTTTGTGTTTCAATACCTTTTATACTATCTATCTCATATTTGCTATAAAAGATACAATTCGACTTACTCCTATAATATTGTTTATATTTTCCAGATTTTAGTATAATTGAGTCTAACGTTCTGCTTTTTGAACGATGAAATTCACACAAGAACACGACGTCTGGTGACTCTCTCAATATTTGCTTTGCTATTTCTATTTGATTATCTTTATAATGGCTATCACTACATTTTACATTATAGCACATTACTGAAAAATCTGATTCGCAATCTGTATAATTAGCACATATATTAAATGCAAAGAATTCCGTCAAATAATTCAATATAACGCAAAAAAGTAAAGCGAAACACGACCATTTATGGCATCTTTTCAATCGATATAAGAATATTTTAACAATAGACATGGGAAAGAATCATCATTTCCTATATGAATCTCTTTTTTCTCAGATCAAGGAAAGCATCTACCAATTGATCATAATCCGTCTCTGTCAGGCAACCTATATGACCAACGCGAAATACTGTATCTTTCATATTACCACCATTAGGACAAATCCACATACCATACTCGTCTTTAATCTTTAAGAAAATTTCGTATGCAGACTGCGTAGTGGGATGCAATGGTGTAACAGCATTGCTCAATGATTCGCTTATAATCTCAAATGGCAGATTGTGTTCCTTTAATTTATCACGGAAATAAGTAGCCAGATGAGCAGTACGCTTAATTTCGGCTTTATCCCCCCCAGCTTCATCTATCTCTTTCAAACGAACATTTATCTGACGCAGAACACCTACCGCTGGCGTCCAAGGCGTTTGCCCTCTCTCTTGGTTCTTTAATGCCAACTTCAAATCAAGATATTGGCAACAACACTTTGTTTTCTCTATTCTTTCCAAAGCTGATGGAGCCAATGCCATTACTGCTATTCCAGGAGGGCAAGCCAACGCCTTCTGACTACCTGTTATCATTACACCAGCATTCAGTTCTGCCATATCAAACGGGTCACAGAGGAATGTGCTAATGGTGTCAACAATCATAAAGCAACTATTGCGCTTACAAAAATCACTGACAAGGTTTATATCGTAATGAACACCTGTTGAGGTTTCATGCTTCTGAAGCAGGAAAGCAGTATATCCCTTTCCCTCATATGGAGCCAAGTGCTCAGGTTTCAAAGCTTTGCCATGCTCCAGTTTAATCTCCGTAAAAGGTATCTCATGTAATGTCAATAGTTCAACGAAACGTTCACCAAAAGAGCCACCATTTATAACAAGTGCCTTGTCCTCCTTCGTCAGTGTGTTCATAATGGCACACTCCATGCCACCAGAACCTGAGCAAGTCATAAAAACGACACGACTATCATTTGTCGTATGAGCAAATTTCTTTATCAGTTGCTCATTTTCCAACATTACTTTAGAAAACTCTTGTGTTCTAAAATATGGCACTTGTTCAGCACCAATGGCTCGTACAGCGTCTGATGACTGTACAGGCCCTACTGTAAAATTTATCATAACTATTTACCATTCAAATTATTTAAGATTTTAACCTTATATTTCCCAAAAATTCTTTTTTTCTTTAAATTGTTGCATAACGTAAGCCATTTGAATAGACTCTCGCCTGCGTAATCTCGAGTTTGAATAACGATGGTTCAAAACACTACTTACAAACTCCTGTATCTCATATCGAAGCCCATAACCATCCCACTTATAGAAGAACTTTTTGTTATCATTTTGATCTTCATAACGGAATTCAAAATAATCTGTCAGCCACCAAGGAGCAGGAACGTATGCATAACCCTTTGTTCCGGAAATTATAAGACTACCTTCTGTTTTTACACCAAGCCCAACCTTAAAGGAGCATACTGCGTTTTTAAATCGAAAAACACCTTTAGTATGAATATCAACGCCCTTATCCATTCTTGAGTATAAATTAAGATTTTCATAATCTATACCACATAATTTAAATATAGGTAATAAAGGATAACTACCTTGTTCAAACAATGCTCCACCACCTTGTTCTTTATCAAACTCTCTTCCGTTTTTATCTAACAATTGAGACAATGAAGCCTCAATATCAACGACCTCTCCTATTACCCCAGATTTTATCATTACCATAAGGTGATTAAAGGCAGGACAATGAGCGGTTTTATTTGCCTCCATTAGAATTAATCCCTTTGACTCAGCTAAAGCATATACATCTTTGGCCTCATCCCCATTAAGAACCATTGGGGTTTCGCATAGTACATGTTTACCTGCTTCTAGCGCCTGTATAATATAGTAGTAATGAGAAAGATGAGGTGTAGCTATATATACAGCATCTACAACATCGTAGAAGTCTTCAAGTTTTGAATATGCAACAATTTGAGGAAACATAGCCGACATAGACATTGTTGCATTTAAATTGGTATCATATGCTGCAACAATCTCAACACCATTTACCACACTTGCTTCTACAGGCATTCTTTTAGCAACTCGCCCACAGCCTATAATGCCAACTTTTACATTATCCGTTGATTCCTCTCTCAACATAGTTGAACTGATTCCTTCAGTACGAGGAAGGTAAACGACTTCGCAGAATTCTTTCAAGTAGTCGAACTTTCCTTCCCAGTCGGAACCAATAGCAAAGATATCAACATCATATTTCTGAATATCATCAATTTTCTGTCCTAGATAATCCTCTATTATTACTTCATCAGCATAGCCAGTTGCTTTAACGGCTTCTACACGTTCCAGAACATTATTACGAACATTTAGTTTTCCTCTGTCACGATCAAAACTATCGCTTGTTACGCCAACAATTAAATAATCACCAAGTTCTTTTGCTCTTCTAAGCAGGTTTATGTGACCTTGATGTAAAAGATCGTATGTTCCGTATGTTATTACTTTCTTCATTTAATCTTTTATTGCGTTTGCTATTATACTAAGACAAGATTCCGTTGCGTTACCATATACTGTAACATATTTTTCTTTAAAGGCTGTTATTCGTTTCATGATTTCATCCCTATCACCATATTTTATATACTCAATCAATTCATCTTCATTCATCATTCCACCAGGAATCTCCTTACGAATATCAAAATATAATTTTCTTGACTTTGTATATTTGTCATAGTCATAAGCATAACAGAACATTGGCTTTTCTTGGACTCCATATTCAAAAAATATTCCAGAATAATCAGATATGAGAATATCCGATATAGCCATCAAATCCGTGTTGTAAGGGTAATTACTTACGTCCTTGACAAAAGAAGATTTTGAATCAATATTTAACAAATTAGCTATAATTGGATGTGCTCGAAATAAAATCATATATTCTTCTCCCAATCTTTCTAGCCATTTATTAAAATTCATAGCACAAACAAGTTTAGGATTAATTTCATCCCTATATGTTGGTGCATACAATATAATTTTCTTATTTGGCAAAATCCCTAATTTATTCCTAATAGCAAGTTTTTTTTCTTGTGGATAATGAACTAAAATATCATTCTTTGGATATCCAGTCAGTACAATCTTATCCTCTGATATGTCAAACATTTCTGCCTGTAATTTCCTTTCATATTCACATTGTGCACAACTGCAATCAAATTTAACCTTACCTAAACTAGCAAAATTCTCGCAACCTGCCTCTATAGCATGTTTCCCCATCAATTTAGGAAGCACTGTATGAGTCGTATGCAAATAGAATGTATGTTTCCCTGTGAAATCCAATCCTCTTTCAATATGAACATTAGTTATCCACACCCTTGCCTTTAAAGCAATCAAGAAGTATGATAATGAGTCTATCTTAACTTTTTTCTCAACTCCATTGAATTTATTAGGATTTCTAAAAGCCCACACTAATTTATATCCATTATATCTGTCATCACGTTTCATTGCATCATACAGACACTTTGGACTGTCATTGAAGTGACGCCCACCATAAGAAACAAAAAGAACAAGTTTGTTATCTGTTTGGACAAACAACCGTAAAATGTTTACAAATGCAGACACCACATAATGGTAAATTATGTATATCAATCTGATATTTTTTACATATTCTAAAAGTTTTGCTTTCATAACTTGCTTTTCATTATTCTAGAATAAAATTCCTTACGTCTGTTATCTAAAACTTCTGTGGAATAAAGTTTTGATCTCTCAAAATTTATTTTAGATTGTTCCATCATTTTACTTTTAGAAAAACTCTTCAATACTCTACATATATCATCAGGTGATTTCTTTTTAAACACAAACTCTTCGTCAAGTAATTCTGGTGTACCAGAGGCATTTGCGCCACAAGCTGGTAGTGCCTGTCTCTCTGCCTCGATCAATACTCGTGGTAAGCCCTCTGCTAAACTCGGGTGTATATATATATCTAAACTTCTATAAAAGTCTGTCATCATATCACGAGGTACCAATCCTAAAAAATGCACACGATCAGTCAACGAATACTTTTCAGTAATTGCTTTCAAACGTCTATTGTCTCCACCGCCTGCTAAGTAATAATGGTAATCATACCCCTCTGAAACTAATTGAGCAATTGCTTCAATTACATATTGCTGGCCTTTAAAATTCACATTTACAGCACCCGCAGTACCAATGTTTATTCTTCCTTCAGGATTGAACGCTTCTATTCTTTCTTGACGATTAATTAGTATAGAATCATCTGCCGCACCTAGAACAACATTTGAGCAACCAATACTGCTTCCTTTCGTGGGATAACGTCTCTGCAAGAATTGATCTGTCACATAAATTACATTATCAGCACTTCTTATCATTTTTTTTGCATTCCAAAAACTATAGGGAGCTAATAATTTGCCCCTTATATCATGATACCAAAAGCTATCCCATGCACAAGCTATCACCTCTAAAATACATTTTTTATGCATCTGCTTTGCGTATTTATAAGCCCATTTGCCAATAGTGATAGAAGGTGTTTTGATTACAACTATATCCGCTTCATTTATTACATTCTTTAGTTGCTTTACATTAAATGGTAAAGGAGAAAACATCTCCTTCAATGGAGATCTTTTAACCTCAACTATTCTGGAGTTTGGGAATTCTGCCTGAGATTTTAAATTCTTGACAGCATCAAAATTATTTACTTCAATAACTGATGCACAATAAATAAACTGATCACACAATTTACCATATTTTACGAAATCACTATAATTTCCTAAATAATATGTACTATTATAGCACATTAAAGGTCTTGATTGTATTACTGCTAATGTCATATTATTTTATATTGATTATGTTTTTAAAATACTCATACCATTTTTTACATATCTTGTCCGTAGAGAGTTCCTCACGTATATTCATTGCCTTCTTGCCTATCTCTACAGCAAATGTCTCATCACTTAATATCTTTCGCATTGCAACAGCAAGAGCATCTTCATCATCAACGGGAACAAGTACACCATTTATATCATTTTCTATTAATTCTTTTGGACCGCCACAAGGGCAATCTGTACTAATACAGGGCAATCCCAAGGCCATCGCCTCCATCAACGCATTTGGCATTCCTTCGAAATCTGATGACATTACATAAAGAGAACTCTTGTAAATCTTCTCAGGTACGTTATCTATTGTACCAGGCAATAACACACGTTCTTGAAGTCCTAATTCTTGTATCAATATTTCATCATTCTGACGTTCCGGTCCTTCTCCATATATTATGAGCATATAATCTGGGAATTCATCTGCAATTTCTTTAAAAGCGCGTATCAACAATGGATGATTTTTCTGTTTGTTCAAACGTCCAGTAGTTACAATTACTTTCTTTCTTTCTCCAATATATTGAATATCAGGACAATTATCTCCTATGAACAACGGATTGGAAATTATGACAGAACGTTTTGCTATATTTCCACCATAAAATGCCTGTGCAGCTTTTGTTTGAAAAACATAGCCATCAGCTTTTCGCATCATAAAACGAGATATTATGCGAGTAATTGTACGTCCTCCAAAGTGAGCAGGATCGTTTCGCTCTGAGATAATATGCTTTATTCCCAATCCTGTACATGCAGGCACATCATATAGAGCATTTGGTACCCCCATCGTAACCAAAATGTCAGGTTCTATCCTCTTAATATCCCTTCTAATTCTACTGATCTTATTAAACAGTCGTCCTGACACTATAGAATGCGGAATATTACTCAAATCATATTCATCTTTTAATGTCCGTCCAGAACATATTATCAAATGTACCTCAGAATCAGTATTATTTATAAGCCAATTTATTAAATTATAGCACACACGCTGTGTACCACCAAGATTCATATGGTTTATAGTAAAAACTATCTTCATTTTTCGGTCTCCTAATGTTTATTGTATTTTTCTATTATACATTTTTTGATATAGAGAAATAATTATTGTTAACCATATAGCGTACTTCAAATTTATTAACAAAAAGTTGCGAGGGACAGATACGAAATGAAAAGAAAAATAAAAAGCTATACAATACAATAATAAAGAAACTTTCTTATTTGAGAACAACACCAAATCAAATAATCTTGTAAAATATCCAAAAATAAACATACATATAATCATTCCTATAAATCCAACATCAAGGTAAAAATCAGCTATCACACTCGTCCCATTACCATAGGTCAAGTATTTACCCTGTATTAAATGTGAGATATAGTCAGATGTAGGTTTTGGCAAACCGAACAATCCATTCGCAAAAGGAATACAAGATAGTATATAACTCAACTGATATTTACCATACCCATAGTTCCCTTTTTCTTGAATATCTTCTACAGAATAAGACAAGCATCTATACGAGGTAGATAATTCATATGTTTCAGGGACTACGCTTTCCTGTCTATCTTTATACGGATTAGCTTGCCAAGTGGTATTAATTCTTTCAAAAATAGAATTGCCATCTCGAAATTTTTTCGTATAACCAAGAAATGCAACAAAAAATATCCCTGTAATTCCACCTATAATCATTGTCTTTTTTGATGGACAAATACCAGTAATTATTACATAAACGGTATAATATATAAAAACCACATATATTAAAGGGCCTCTATCACCGAGATTCAGTATCAACAATATGTAAATTAACATATTTGTATTTTGCCACAATCCTATATCTTTTAAGAATTGTATAATAGTCCATCCACTACCACGTCTCTTTACCTTCTGATTAATAGAATATTGTATAAAAAATGCGCAAAAAAACACACTACACCAAGATGACATATAATTATATCCACTATCACCAATGTTGGTATATCCACCAAATAATACACTTTTGGGAATAACAACAAATATTGCAACCAACATAATTGAAGTCAGTAATTTAAATATTGTTGTAGGTGCATATAGAAACCCAACTGTATTAAAATTCTCAACTTGCGTTTTATCTTTTTTTATAATATAACCAATGAGAAAAGCTATCAAGCCTAACAAAGCCAATTTAACAGATTCTGGCATCAAATCTATCCGTCCAACTTTGTAATATTCATATTGATAGCCCAACAATATGTCTACAGGTGCTTGAAAAAAAACAATTACAAAAGATAACAGGAATATGTGTATGGGGCGAAAATATATGCGCACAATATAACTGTTTGTTTCGTTATAGAATACAAACAATATTGGCATAATAAAACCTAATAATAATAAAAATATTACCCCTATAACATTAAAATATGATGTATCAATAATAAGTGTTACAAAAAAAGCAATTGCAAGTAATAATAAATAAATAGAACGACTCATCCCTATAATATTAATTATTTTTTTTAGGCAACATTATCCATTCGCCAAACTTATAATCCCATTCAATCGGTTCAAATGGAGTCATACCACTCCAATGGAAAAAAGTCAATTCTCCAAAATATATTTTACCTCTGACATTATATAAATCGACACGAACATGACACATACCTTTAGATAATTTTCTTACTATATCTAGCATTTCTTCATAATTATCTGGTTTTGTTGGTTGGTTTGTAGCATTGGGGTGTCCATTAAGGAATGGGAGATGATTAAAATCGATATCATAAAAATCAAACTTCGTTTCTTCTTCTTTTTTTCCACGATCAGTAGCAATAAATAATGCTTTTGGCTCACCATTAAAACAGAAAAACTTGTAATCACGCAGTTCACCACTCTCATCTTCCATATACTGTTCTGCTATAATACGAGGTTTAACATTTTTGTAAGGATACTCTTTGTTAAACTTAAAATAATTCTTCCCCCAGCCATAACGTAATTTCTTCTTAGCAGCATTTATATCAAGTTGCGACTTGTCCTTACATACCACAATACCACCACTATCACTTGACACTTTGATAACAAACTGGTTTGGCAATAAGTCCCAATCAATATCAGCGATTGTATTCCAAATACCAAGAGTAGGAATAATATACTCTTCACCAATAATATTTGCAACATATTTTTTTGCCTCAATCTTGTCAACTAACTGTGTATACTCAGGATGCCTATCATGTAACTTAAGCCATTGAAGTTTCTCATTATATGTTTGGGGATGTTTTATGTTAGGCCAATAACCAACTCTATGCCAAAAGCGTACTTTAAGGTATAATTCATCTGGTAAAATAGGAGCCAATCTATTCCATAAATAGATAAAAAAACACATTAATATATTATTTTTAATCATATTCCGTTTTATTTTAAAATTTTAGCAAGACATTTAATATATAAAAAACACGCATGATTCATTTGTGAAAGAACGATTTCATAATTAACAAAATACTCTTCTTCCAATGATTTTTTATGTTCAAATTTTTTTTCTTAATAACAGCCTTGTGATAAATAAAGTCAGTATATTTATCAAATTCATCAAACATTCTAAGAATTGCTTTAAGGTGTTCCTTTTTTATCTTAAAACTATTTTGTCGTGAAGACCAAGAGCCAATAGCCTGACGTCTATATACAGACATTATATCATCAATATATCCTACAACACCTTTTGTAGATAGATATAGCATTGAAGGCATATCTCCTATAGGACAGTTTTTCCAAAAATCAGGTATATCTTCTTTTCGTAAATATTCACCTCTATAAAACATTGAGTTGGTAGCCATAAAACCACCCCCACCTAAAATAACATCTTCTGGTGAATAAAATGCCTTAATTTCCCTAGGCTTACGAATTCTTTTTTTTCCAGATGGCAATAAGTCGTAATTTGCATGAAAACACAAACTACATTCAGGATGTATTTCCATAAAATCATATTGTTTTTGTAACTTTAATGGATCAATCCAATAGTCATCACCTTCACAAATGGCAATATATTTGCCATGCATGTGTTTATCCATTATACGTTTCAAAGACCCATCATGTTTAGAATATTGATTTTCTGTTTCATATATGGGCTTTATAATATCTGGATACTTAGCTTCATACTCACGAATAATATCTGCCGTACCATCCGTTGAGGCATCATCATGAACTATTGCCTCAAAACGGAAATTCGTTTTTTGCATAACAAATCCGTCAAGACATTGACGAATATATTTTTCTTGATTATATGTAAGGCACCGTATGGTAACCATCAAAGGTCGAGTATCATTCTTCATTTTTCTATCTTCCTAATATTGATTTAACAAACAACAATTCTTGAGGCTTCCTGATGAAACAAACTATGGCAAAATAAGTAGCACCGATAATCATCCCAGCAAAAACTTGCGCGTAATGGTTACTGAAGAGGAGCGTCAGTCCATAAACAACAACAAACATTGACAACGAAAGTAAAAGCGTAAATGAGAGATCACGCATTTGCCGTATGAAACCAACATGTATCAACTGGCCCGTGTAATAAGTATTTATAATTAATGCTATAATGCTATTGACGATTGTGCCATAGCACATGACAATCAATCCAAAAGGAGTTGTTACAATCAACATGGAAACACCCAATATCTTTTTGATAATTTCTAAACGCAGGAACAAATCTGAACGGCCCTTCACTTTCAATAAATTCAGATTTATTGCATGAATAGGATACCACATCATGGTCATGCAGAGTGGAACTAACAATGTTGCAGAGAAATTCCATTTTTCACCCAGGACTATGTTAACAAGAGGATATGCTGCCCCCGCTAGTAAACACATCAATGGAAAAACAATAAATGCAGACATACGTAATATTTTCCGATAATTGACAGCTAGGCGCTCATCATCATTCTGTAGTTTGCTAAGCACTGGATATGTGACACGTCCTATAATGCCATGTATATTCGAAGACGGCAAGGCACTGATCTGCTTGGCTTGTGTGAAGAAGCCAAGGCTTGCTGCTGAGAATATCTTACCTATTACAATTTGATAGACATTGTTGTAAACAGTGTCCAATAATCCGCTAAGGAGAAGGTTTGAGCCAAAAGCAAACAATTCCCTAAAAGACTTCCAAGAATATATTAGTTTTGGACGCCATGAAGAATACCACCACAATAGAATGACATTAACTATCGCAGCACATAACTGTTGACCTACCAATGCCCACACCCCAAAATCTGCAACAGCCATACCAACACCGACAAGCCCTGATATAACAGCAGAAGAAAATGTCGCCTTTGCCTGAACCTTAAAATTAAGCGTGGCAGTGTAGATGGCTCTTTGCACTACGACAAAAGAATTAATAATAACCAACAAACACATCACCCTCATGAGTGAAACCAGTTGAGGTTCATTATAAAATTCTGCCACCCAAGGAGAAATAAGAAACAGTATGGCGTAGATAAATGCCGAAGCAACAATATTAAAATAGAATACAGTACACTGATCAGTATCTGTTCTATCAAGTTTGCGGATAAGAGCCTGAGAGAAACCACTGTCAATCAAAGACTGGCTGACGGCCATAAATATGGCGAGCATACCTACTAAACCGAAATCTCTCGGTGTGAGGATGCGAGCTATTACCACCATTACAAGGAAATGTACTCCTTGTACGGAGAAACGCTCCACACCACTCCATATTACCCCTTTTACCGTCTTATCTTTTAAACTTTGTTTTGCCATAATTAATAATGCAATTATAAGAAAAGGCTCACTACATTCTCATAAGGAGATTCTATAATAACATCCTATTTCCCGGATTTATATTCCATTTCCATGTATCTTGCTCCATCCACCGGCAGACCAGTCCATGCCTCTGATGCCGGATCTGGATCTTGAAGAACTTCTGCACTATCTGCTAGTTGCTTGATATATTCTTGCACCTGGCCATCCAGAGGAACGCCAACTGCCGTACGAAAACCAAGGTTGATGTTGGCATGGGCAGGATTGTCGCTAACAGGTTTTGTCTCTACCCTGCATGCATATGCCTTACCATCTATCGTGCGAGGAACGACTAACTCATTTACAACAAAACGACCAAATCCCCAGTAGTGGCGGCGCGGCTCTTTTTGATGATTACTCGCATGTGCTCTGCAAAACTCCAATCCTGCATAGTCAAATCTAGTCGTCGAGAGTTTGTTGCTCGCTATGGTCCGATCATCCTCGTCAGCTTCAGAAGGCGGGCGCATAAAGTTGGACCGCAGCGTTTTTCCTTTCTTGTCGAAATTTGCAGGATGGAAGATCGTACGCATAATACGCTCCTCGCCATCTATCCGCACAGGAATGCCCCAACACAACCTAGCCTTAATGCAAGAAAGCGATGTACTCAGACAATTTTTCAAGTTCCTCAACGACATAAGGCTTGCGGTTATTATAGGAATGATATTCATCGAAATGCGCAAAATAAGAGAACTCGCGGCTACCCACTTCCAGACCAATCTCCTTGTCATCCCGTTCCCACTCCATTGTCAACGTGCCATTTGGATTGGGATAAATGTCAGTTAGATGTTCAATTCTAATATTTTTGTTACGGATAATTTCAAGAGCATGATTCAGACATTCTGCAACTGGGCGAACGGCGCCATACCCATCCCAACCATCCTGAAAGTTGGCAAAGGATCGCACCTCATCCAGTGCTTGTTCCCTCAGTACATCCTTCTTTTCGCTCTTAATCAGATGGTTGTTCGCTTTTGCCACCTTATGATAGGAAATGGTCATCTTATCTGCATTGTTCTCTGCTTCGCTATCGGGATTAAACAAATAGAATTGGCATTTGTACTCATCTTGATTTAACACAATACTGCGGTGAGGACTTATAATTTCCACATACGCAGATGGTACCTGTTCTTCCTCCCAAGGTCTTACTTCTGCCGGCTTAGCATATTGCACAGGTACTGCTATCATGCTTGTTCCTCCTTTCTCTGGTTAAGCAAGTTTATATAGCTATCGGATATACTCCATAGAAAAGCATTATACAACTCCTTATGCATCATTGCCAGTTCGTCTACCACAGCGTCAATTGTCACTGGGGTTTTGCGCTCTATTTCCAAATCAACAATAACCTGTCCTTTTGCCATATCGCCATCGTTCTTCTTCTCTGTCAGACGAAAGCCATATTTAATGGTGAGCACATACGCGCCATCTGTCAGTATTAAATTACCGATGTGCTGCCGGGTATTCATAGCCACACCAATCATTGCATCATATTGAGGGACCAGACGGGCATTTATCAGGTTGGATGCTGGTTGCCAAAATGGCACAGGTCCTTCAATCCCCTCTTTCTTTCCCATCTCATAGCCAATGATATTAACCTTCTGGAGTTTCATCATATTCAGCTGTGTCACTCCTGCTTCTTTCAAATAGGCCACGAGTGGCAGAACGGCATTGTCAAACGAAACAGATGTACCATAACTTATGCCATTCTCCAAATATCGGAAGCTGTTGTTCATCAACGTCAACTCTTTTTGCATGTTCTTACTACGGAGAGTAATTTGTCGATCCTGATCGTCAATATTGGCATCAACACTTGTCTGGTTAGTCTTTACGTCAATGTTAATACGATACTGCTGCTGCGGACTGTCGTTCTGCAAAGGTAGGCTATCCTTATACCTATCCTTCAGAGACTGCCGTTTTTCTGTGCAACTACGATTATTGTTATAAGCACCTGCCACAATGACCCTATTGATAAAATCATTGTGAAATGTAAATTTCTCTCTTTCAGGTATTCCAAACATATTCAATTATGATTACGTTACTCTTCTTTAAGAAACCGCAAATATAGTGCCAAACTATGAGTTTTGAACAGCCACACCTTTTATAAAAAAATGTGTACACCATTTCCCGATTTTTGTTTTTTTTTAACAAGGGCTTGTCGTTAGCCTATTTTCCAAGACTGTTGTTCCTCAACATTATGATGCCTCCCCGTCATACTCTCATCTGCTATCATAGAGGTGTCCCATTCTGGGTAATCATCACTCTTTGTGCGGTTATTGTTCCACTGAAGAGGATCAAGATTCGACAGGTTGTCTGCCCCCCCCTTCGACACTGGGTTACGATGATCTATCTCCCATCCTAGAGTAGATTCAGTATTACCATATTCATCAAATTTAATCCATGCTCCAGCATAGTCTTTTCTATAGATCGCAGAATCCTCACCTTCAACTTTCTTTGCTTTATTCCACACTTCCTGTATTTCGTCATCCGAGAAAGTCTTTCGGCCTGAATCAGCTGGAGTGCTAAAATTTCTATTTGACATAATATTGACTTTTGAAATAAATCTATTAAGCTTTGTTCTTGAATTTTCTCTGTTTCATGTATGCCTCATCCTTGAGGTAATTCTTTTGACAAACGATTTCAAGTGTGTTTTCGTTATAGTTTACTAAACGGTCAAACCAAATCTCTTCTTGCTCCTCAATGCTGACAAGCTTATTGTATAATTCCTCCGTTAATTGTTCCTTTGGTATAATAACTACACCACAATCATCACAAACTGCTACAGCTCCATCATATAGAGTTTTATGTTCTTTATACCATACGGAATCTTCTATTTTTTCTTCTGGTTGTTTATTAAAGCATCCTACAGGCGTGTACCCTGTTCCCCATATTGGCCAATTCTCACGAATAAGTGCTGAAGCATCCCTAAATTTGGTATTGCAAATAATACCATCTGCCTTACGGTACTCAAGAATATATTTAGATACAAGTTCACCTATAATTGCACGATTCTCACAATTGACTGCTTCAATAAACACAATATCATGCTCATGAGTGTCCCTTATCATTTTATGTACATTCCAGTTAGAATTATGGTCGGCAACAACCCACTTGATATTTCCAACACAGAAATGCCCTTGATTAAGAGCATAAACCCCTTCCAATGCACCAGTCTTATTAAGACAATCTGCAACTTCTGTTGCACAAACCTGATTACTGCGGATGTAATCAATAATCTTTTCTTTCCAATCCATAATAAAAAATTATTCAAGGCTTTTAGTAATAGCCTCCATTTTTAATAATGTTTCTTCATTTACTTCAACTTCGAATAAATGCCTATTCTCTTTAATTACTTCGTGTGGCCAGTTCCACCACGCTATATTCAGTAGTCTTTGAATAGTTCTCTCATCAAATCTGTATTTAATAATTTTGGCAGGGACGCCCCCAACAATTGCATAATCAGGAACATCATGAGTCACAACGCAGCCTGATGCAAGTATAGCTCCGTTACCAACATGTACTTTTCTGTTTATTGTTACTCCAGATCCGATCCAGACATCATTTCCTATTGTACATTCTTCAGAATAAAGTTTTTTATAAAAATTACTTTCACCTACAGTATCCTTTTCTGTTTCAAATCCAAAAGAATTTTGCCAATAAAACTGATGAACCGTTGGAAGCAAATAATTATGATTATCACCTCCAGCACTACAATACCACGACATCTCACAAAATGAACCAATTTTCACATCATGCAATACAGCATTTTTTTCAATAACTGTATAATTACCAATTTGAGTTCTAAGCAAATCACAATGCCGCTGAACCTGACTATAGTATCCAATATTAGAGTCTCTTACTGTAGTAAAGTCACCTACAGAAGAATTATTACCTACAGTAGAACGAATTATTCTTGCATTCTTGTATACAGAAGCTGAAGTTGATATGTTTGAATCAACTATTTGTACTGACTCGTCAATCATAATTACTTATTTTTTTAATTACACATTTATCCATTTTTCAATTTTTTTTATATCAGGATAGTTTCTAAGATAAACTATTCGCTCAATAATTAAATCTTCTGGCCAATCCCACCACTTCAATTGTAGTAATAATGATATAATCTTATCATCAAATCTTTTCTTTACCATTTTGCCAGGAACCCCCAAAATAATACTGTATGGCTCCACATCCTTAGTCACAACTGAACCTGCTCCAATAATACTTCCATCACCTATTCGTATTCCATTCAAAATGGTGACTCCAGAACCAATCCACACATCATTTCCTATTGTGACCTCCTCTGCTATTTCATTTTGACCATCATTATTCTTATCGAATTCTACACCAAAGGTTTTTTTATACCAATAGTCCGTATATGTTGACATATTTTTGTAGGCGTGATTTCCTCCACCTATAGATATATTCCAAGCAAGAGAGCAATACTTTCCAATTTTAGTATTTTTAATAATTGTATTAGTTCCTGTATATGATCCCCTCCCAATTATAGTGTTTCTTATTAAATTTCTACGACCAATTTCTGATTTCTCTTGCATGGTTACCCCATCAAGGTCACAATCATCGCCAATCGTACAATAATCAGAAATAGTACTATTAACACATCTAACATTACGAAAGACCCTCGCTTGTGAAGAAATCAAAGAATTCTTATTATCTATTTGACTCATCATCTATAAGTTTATTAAAAACACTCAACGTTGCCTTGGTCATATTCCCGACGATATTTTGAGATTCCATCATTTGCAAACATTCCACTACCTCATCTCTTTGTCTAATAGAGTGTTTAATTGCGCCATTAATTAACCTTTCGGAATAGTTAATAAACGGTTGATTATCTAAATTTTTTGATATGGAATAAAATACATCCTCTGTCACGCCAAACTTGTCACAGACTTGCTTAGTTTCCAGTATAAGCGCAGCTAAACCTTTCATATAAACACTTCTGCAGAGTTTGATAGTTGATGCGTCACCTACACAATTACCCTTTATCGTAATACTCATGCCGAGTTCTGTAAACAATTCGACCATATAATTGCAATAAGGGCCACTAATGTATAATGGTGTATTATGTAGCAGTTTAGGTACAGACCCCATAACTGCGACATCTACATACTTACAATAAAACTTTTCTGCTTTCTCATATATCCGTTTTTTCATAACGGGAAGAGAGGAACTCAAATCCATTAGGAGTAAATTCTTTTGTTTACATTGAAAGATTGAGTCAAAGCATAATTCATTGAATCTACTTGGAACTGCGACAATAATATTATGTGTTTGAGTGAAAAGCGTTTGCAATGAATCAACCACAGTAACAAACCCACCAATAGAATCTGCTACACTTTTAGCTTTCTCTATGTCTACGTCATACGCCAACATTGACACTTGACCTGTTTCATGAAGGCCCCTCGCAAAGCAAGACGCCACCTCTCCAAAACCAACAAATCCTATAACCATACTCTTTAAGATATTTATTTAATACTCATTAGAATACCATGAATATGGATCCAATCCATCAAGCATAACATTATTTCCTTCCTCGTCATAGGCAATAATATTTTTTTGCAAATCAATTATAGAATTCCTCATTTGCTGTCTTGTATCAGTAATTAAATGCATCCTAAAGATGTTCTGCTGAGCGGTTCCTATCCTATCAATAACAGCTCCCTCATAGTGCTCTTGAGTAACATTGATAATTGTTGGATATGTTTTAGCATAATCAACACCATCAATTCTACCAATTTTACACCCTTTCACAGAGAAAGCCAAATTGCACAGATATTTTCCCCCAAAAGTGCAATCACAAATGGAACTCACATCTTCATCTCCAATTTTTCCCAGTAGAGCATAATTAATAAGACATCTCAGCAAGTCAAGTCCATATATCTTTTCTAAAGCCAAATACTCTTGACCTCCTGTTATTCTAAGAGCAGGATCATAAAATTCTATCTTTCCATCCTCAACAAATCCCTGAATATGCATTAGTCCATTTCTAAAGTCCAACTCATCAAATATTTGCAACATTTTTTCATGAATTGTCGAAAAATACAAATCAGTAAATTTAGATGGATATATCATTCCTGCAGTTATAGTTCCAACGCCTTTCTGCTGCCTGTTTACAAATCTATCTGCTGTAAATGTTACAGAAACTTTACCATCTTGTAACAAATATCCCATAAAGAAATCATTGCAGGTTTTGTACTTTTCTATTAGTACAGTTTTTGACTTTGAATTATCCAAAGCTTTTTGATAGGCAGTCTCAAAACCACCAGCGTCATAAACAACAGACATTCCTTTAGAACTGTTATTATCAGTAGGCTTTAGAAATATTGGATATTTGTCAAATGTAGATTCTTTCACTTGATTATAAGTATATTCTTCTACAACTGGAAGACCATGCTTCCTCAACATATCTTTTAAGCCTTTCTTATTTCCGAAGACTTCTGATATTCTTTTGTTTATATAGCAGTTCCTTCCACTTTTACGACACACTTCTTCATATACAGGAACAAGTACATCAGCGCACCCAGGTAATATACCATCAATACACTCATCATTGATAAGATGTAATAATCCTTCAACATTAAAACAATCAATGTCAACAGGATGTGAAGAAAATCGTTTTGATGGTGCTGATGGATATGGGTCAGCCACAAAGGTTTTCACGCCCAACTTCTCCGCTTTTTTTACAAGTGGAATCGTCTCGGTGGTCGCTCCAAGTATCAATAATTTTTTATTTTTTAATATCTCCATATTTTTACTTCTTAATTACGCAACTAAGTACTCGTTCAATATCTTCATCTGTCAGTGCATGGTGCATAGGAAGACAGATAACCTCATTAGCAATCTTTGTAGCAACAGGCAAATTATCTGGTGTTGCACTTGGCAGACCACGATAAGTGCTGAAAGTGC
>OCTX012179567.1_pt1 | contig 20593 bp, 29 predicted proteins | sample 1539691 | NCBI WGS metagenome assembly OCTX01 (sample SAMN02144231, study PRJEB22623) | gut metagenome | biome: sheep rumen | host: Ovis aries | place: New Zealand
GAACCTGGTTCACATAGCCGAGGATCTGGTTGGTCTGGGCGGAGATATTGTCCTTGGTGCGCAGCTGCGAGATTTCGTCTGCCTGCTTGTTGATGATGGCCTGCATGTCGCGCTCGCGGGCATCGCAGAACTCCTTGATCATCGTGGTCTTCAGGTCGGCGATGGCATCCACCTGGCGCTGGCCTTGTGTGCTGATCTCACCCTTCAGAGTGTTGGTCTGTCCCTCGGTTGCCAAACGGCTTTCATAACCCTGCTGTGTGGTGAGCAGACGGTTGTCGCAGCAGCACTGCGAGAGTTGGCTTGCGAGGTTGCAATTACCTTGCTGGAGGGCATTGATTACCTGTAAGAAGCCCATGCCATTGGCGTTTGCAAGAGCCGACAATGTGTTTTGCACGCCTTGAACAGCTGGCAGGATAGTGTTGTAGTTCTGTCCCATCGAAGCGGCGAGGTTCTCGATGGCTGCACGGCTTGCGTCGCCCTGTGCGGCCACTGCCTGGAGTGCGAGTTGCCCGTCAACACTCGGGCATTGACATCCACCGCCTTGACCGCCACGATTGCCATAGCCATAGCCACCGAAAAGGTTGGGGAACATGCTGGCGATGATGGCGAAGCCGAAAAGGTCGACCAGGTTGGTCTGTCCGTTGCCGAGCAATCCGCCACCGGAGTTAGCTACTGGGAGGATGCTTGTTCCTCCGTTCTGATTCCCATTTTGACCAGATGGGAGCTGGATAATTTCAGTAGGCATAAGCTAAGAAATTAAATGGTTAGTAAAAAAGTTAGTGCAATCTATTTTGTGCGTAATATACGCGTGTGGGTTTACTGTTTTTTCCCGAGGATTGTGTTGATTATCTGCTGAGAGTCCTTCTTGTCCACCTTGCCGTCGTAGTTCACATCGGCATTGGGCACATACTCGCCGCTGATGCTTGTGTTGATGACCTTCGTCACATCTGACATATTGATTCGGCCATCTCCGTTGACATCCATCAAAAGCGGTGGAACATCATCCCATACCACGAAAGTCTTTCTGAACGAGAAGTTGAAACTCGTCTCCTTCTTCAAGTACGACAGCAAGGACATTGCGAACCATCCGTTGTTGAAGCCAAGCCCCCAACCCCAGTTGATGTGGTACGTGTCGTTGGACGAGTTGTAGCCGTCGCAGATAAACCAATGGCCACTTGCATTGGCTTGCTTGCCCGTGTAGCCGCACACAAGCACCGGGATGCCCTTATTGAGGCTCTCCCGAACCTTGTCAAGATAAGTTTCATCGTATTGGTCTGCCGTTGTCGGCTGCTCATATAAGTTCACCTTTCCAAGATGGAGTTTCTGCTCTATTGCCTCCACCACTTGTGCTGGCCATTGCCCACTACCTGTCGGTGAGTAATAGGATTGCATAGCCTTGCCAACGTGCGCACATAGGTCTGCCACAGCTTTCGCCTGTTCGGGTGTGTATGACACCACCTGAACATATTTGGCACTTTTGCGCTTCGTATAGACATCAAGCATATTGCCGAAGTCGAACGATGTCCTTGCGTCTTCCTTCGTCACTCGGAAGCGGTAGCCGCCCATACTCTTTGAGAGGTATGCCGGGGTGGCCACACATCCCCTTGTCTTTCCCTTTTTCCCCCAATAATAGAGCAACATACTTACCGCAGTTGCAGGGCAACCTACGATGCACTTTTCTTCAATGCCGCTTGTAGGCTTGTACTCCACAAAAACCAAGTTATCATTGAAAGGTTCGTGTTGATGCCATGCAATGTCGCCCAATAGTGGAGCAACGTATTCGTATGGAGATGCAGTAGGAACTCTTGCACCACATCTTTGCACCGAGGCTACGACCTTTGCATAGTCATTTAGCATCAGTTGAGCGGCTGGGTTGATGACGCCCGAATCCATATCGAACTCGGCCACAATTGGCTGAATCGCATCATCAGCCGGGGCAACGATTGCAGTCTCCTCACGGCCAAAGACATAAAGCCTATCCTTCCGTGATGACTTCACGGAGCGAAGGAGTTGCATCGGCTTCCCCTTCGCCTTCCGTGCCATTCCGCTGCCTTGTATCCGCTCAAGGGCTTGCGTAGGAGTCAGTCTCATTGATAGTCAATATATCCAATATCCATTCTTAGTCCATATGTGCCGCCATAAGATGATAACTCATCACTCGGCACTCTCCCTATCCATACGCCTTGCCCACCACCTCTGGGAGCATATCCGGGCAAACCCTGATTGCTGTTCTTCTCTCCGATGACAAAGTATTCGTTGCCGAGCGTCACTGACTCGAAAATATGCGTCACCTCCTGTCCGACGTCAGCAGCGGCTATCTCCATTGATGTCACGAGTTGCAACGTCGTGCTGTCTGTCGGGTCGGTGCATCGGTAGAAATTGAGTATACCCGCTTGTTTTGGTACAAATCGAATAAAGTTAATGGTTTTATTAGTGAGTGCCGAAGATGGTGTTGACGTTGAACCCCATGCCCATCCACCGTTTGCCCCGACTGGAGTGTTAGTACCTGCAACACCATAAGTGGAATATGTTGAGATAAAGAGATTCGCTTTAAGTTCAACTCCAATTTCCGTAAAATTTGCGCCTTTGATGATGATTTTCTTTCCCATTTGACGTTTAATTTAATGCGTGTCTAACAATATGATTATATATCAGTTCCATTCCAGCGGCGTTCGGATGGATATCATCGGGAAGGTAATCACCCCTGTTGTATATCGTGATGCCGCACTGCCGCAAGTCGACATATTCTATGCCGAAGAAGTCGCAAGCCTCTCTCATCACCTCAATGTAATCATCCACTTGTGCCATTGTCCAATATGATGTGGTGAACCACGGGAAAATACAGATAATTCTCGAAGACTGATAGTAGAACTGAAGTCTTATCAGCATGGTTCGGTAAGCATCAGCAAAAGTGTCTACTGGCAATTGGGCAATCTGTTCTTCTGTATAGTTAATCGGGTTGGACGTGTCAAATGTCCCTAAAGCGACATGTGCGCCAACGTCGTTGCCACCTGCCTCCACGATGATGATGTCAGGGTTCCCGTTTTCCCCAAGGTGACCAATACGTGTCATGGATGCTATGTGTCGGTTCGGGCCAAGGTCACCGCTATCTTCTTCTTGCGTATTACTTATCCTACTCCCCGCCCACGATTCGTTGATACCAAGTGTCAGTCCAAGGCGTTCCATTAGCAGATACCAATACTGATACTCCACGTTGGAGAAAAGGTCGTTCTGCGGATACCTGCATCGGTTGCCCGGCCATGTCCACGTCCCCGTGGCATTCGACTTGTCGGGAACACCGAAGGTTGACATGCTGTCACCGAGGATACTGAGCCGCATTCCCTCATACTTGCTTTTCTTCGTCACATCCTTGGAATTGAAGTTCTTGGTGATGATGTGGCCATACTTGAAAGCGACGATGGCATGTCCGTTTTCGTCCTCTATACTAAAGTCAGATAGAATGTTGTCCTTTGGACGCAAAGCATTTGCGAAACCTTCTTGCATATTGCTGATGGTCTCAGTCAGTTTGTCCTTGATTGAACGCCTGTATATCAACTCATGTTCGATTGCGGTATTTGCGTTTTTTGTCAAAAGGTAGAGGTAATTCACTCCCTGCGGTATCTTCCGCTTCTCATTTTCTTGCCATGTGAACTCGCTTGAAGTACCGCCAGCGAAAGATGGAGTGCCTGTATAGGCGTTGTCTGAGAGATATGCTGCGTAAAGGTTTGCTCCTATCAGTGTATAGATTTCTTCGGCTTTTACTGGAATCAGCACGCAACCTTGCCCAGACGAGACTAACCACTCTTGTTGGTCGTGTCTTATATATCTATTATTTATGAAATAAGGAGACTCCTCTATCAATTCATTCATAAAAGTACCTGCGAGACCTTCTTGCATATTGCTAATAGTCTCAGTTAGTTTGTCCTTGATTGGCACAAGACGGTGCAATTCGTATTCAATATCTGAATTGCTCATTCGAGTCAGAATATAGAGAAAATTGACATCTTCAGGTATCTTTTTTGACTCACCCGTCAGCCATGTAAACTCATTAGTCGTGTCACCGCTAAACGAAGGAGTCCCTTCGTCTGAATATGTGTTGTCAGACAGATACGCAGCATAGATGTCAGTCCCTATGATTTTGTAGATGTCACCGGGAATGACTGGAACAAGCACGCATGCGGAACCTGATAAATAACGCCACAAACCGTTGTCATGCCGAATATAAAAATTTTTAACTTGATAATTGGTGGCATCGATTTGCTCAAATTGATATGCCCTCGTTTTGTCAAGTTCTTCGGTGATTGCCTTCTGCGTCATAGCCTTTGTTGTGCTTTGTCCTGTGGTGTTGGCCATCTCAAAGTCGGGTGCGTCGGGATCGCTTGGGTCATACACTGCGCTGTCGCCTTGGCTTCCTTTCGTGCCGTTCTTGCTGTGGAACTCATGCACCGTTCCGTCATCATCAGTGATGGTGAACGTATTGGTGCCACCATCCTGATCACTCAGCACCTCAGAGCTCGAAGCAATGCCATTGCCCCTTCTGCCATTCCTCACCTTGAACTCCGTGCCCTCTTGGTCTGCGTCGGTCTTGATGGTCACGGTGTTCACTGCCTCGTCACCCACCTGCTCATCAACATCGATGCCGGTGATACCATTCCCCTTCAGGTTGTGGAACGCCATCGATAACACCCTCTGCTCATACTCAACATCCACGGAAGGTGTGCCATATCCATCATCCACCGTCACCTCGGCAAAGGTCACGGGAGTGTTGGAGTAGCAATACCCCACCTCCTGGGTGATGTCATAGCTATCACTCTCCACCGTCACCTCGCTTGCTCCCGGCCTCGTGGCCTTGGTGTACTTGATGAGACTGTCGGCATAGGTCGCCCACTTCTTGCTGTTACACGAACCCGTCACCTCAAGGCCGTAACATCCTGGCAGAGTCCCGTCAATCCACGGCACGGAGATGAGCAGTTCGTCGTCGACTACCTGCACGTCGAGTGCCGTGCGCTTGCCGAGAGAGCTTACGAGGTTAGCAGCTATCCCGACAGAAAGATTCGGGTCAAAGGTCTCGCCCTCAAATATCAGGCGGTCATGCAGCACCACATCGGTGCCGCAGGTGATATTAAGTTGTTGTGTGTTGCAATTTGCCATATTACGTCTCTTTTTTCTTTTCAGCGTTTCAAAACATGAGGTTTCCATTTTTTAAAAGCGGGGAGCCGCCGCTCCCCTGTCTAACAAACCTTAATACTATGAAAAACACATTACTTATACTGCTAAAACATTCTATACTCTTTAGTCGCGTCGAACGACGGGCAGGCCTTGTTGGCGAAGTCACGGTGGCCGTGGATGGCGGCTCGTGGGTAGAGCTTGCGAAGGTCGATGAGCAGATTGGCGAGAGCGGATTTTTGGGCCTCGGTGCGGGTGTCCTTCGGTGTCTTGCCGTCCTTGGCGCAGCCGCCAACGTAGACCACGCCGATGCTGTTGGCGTTGTGCCCTGTGCAATGGGCTCCGGAGATGTCAACGTCGCGCCCGTTCTCTATGCGCCCGTCGAGGTGGATGACGTAGTGATAACCAATGTCGGTGAAGCCTCGCGCCTTGTGCCACTGGCGTATCTCTTCCACAGAGCACTCGCGGCCCTCAGGTGTGGCGGTGCAGTGGATGATGATCTCGTTGATGATTCGGCGGCTCTTCTTCAGCCGGGCGGGAATGAGCAGGGCCAGGGTGGCGGGGCCTACGATTCCGTCGGCCTTGAGTCCCTTCTTGATTTGAAACTCCCGCACGGCCTCCTCGGTGATGGGGCCGAAGTTGCCGTCAACGATGACGCGAAGGCCGGCACCAGCCAGGGCCTTTTGTATCTGGCGGACTATCTCGCCGCGTGATCCTCTCTTGTATGTCATAACTCGTTGCTTTTTATGGGTTCAATGTCTTGTGCCTCGGCGGTCTTCGCCTTGCGTGGTTTGGTGGCTTTCTCCGGCTTGGCTGGTTCGGGGTCAGCATCCTCGCCATCCAATATTGCTACGAGCTGCCGTTTTTTGCACAACATGTCGCCGCAGAGAAAAGGGCGCATGGCCTCCACTTTTCGGCCCAACTGGGCAATCTTCCTGTCTGTCTCGGCTTTCTCCTTCTGATACTCAAGGCGCATGTTTCGAAGCGATTCCTCCAACCGTCCGAAGCGGTCGCGCAGTTCGTCACGCTCCTTCTTGTAGCGGTCGCGCTCGGAGCGCATTTCCTCCATCTTGCCGGTGGCATCCTCGATGTAGTGGTTCACCTGGTCGAGCATCTTGTCGTAGGCACCTTGCATGTTGCTCACGACATCCTGCATGTTCTTCACCGTGTCCACTTCTGCGCTCTCGGCCTCGGCTTTCGCCTTGCGCCGCATATACCGCCAGGTGAAGAATGCGCCACCGCCTCCTCCGACGAACAGCCCTAACAGGCTGATGATGGTGTCCATTGATATTTCCATTTTCGCATTGGTTTTTCTCTTTTTTACCTTTGTGCGAAAATGGGCGTGGGGTTTCCCCGACGGCTCCGGCAACTGGCGGAGCAAAAAAACGGGAGCAAGGTGTCGGTGTCCTTGCTCCCGGTAGGTGATGGCTATCGTTTTATGCTGAATCTTTTTATTGCCCATGCTATGAGCAACAGGAGGAGTGCGGCGGTGGCTCCAGTGGTCACCTTTCCATAGTCCAGACAAAACTGCTGCCATCGTGTGAGGGGTTTTTCCACTGGATAAGGCACGGCGATGGTGTCGGTGTGGCTCTTGTAGAGGGTGTCAACTCGCCAGCGGTCGCGCCATGATGTGTGCCAGCGGTCGCGGTCGCGGTAGATGGTGTCGCCCTTCTGGTACTCATGAATGTAGATGGAGTCGTGGAGCATGATCGAGTCGCGCTGCTGTTTGGTGATGTACGTCGTATCGGTTCGTACGGTCTCCACGGGCACGTACTTGATGGTCTTGCATCCGGCGAGCAGGGTGATGAGCAGACAGGCGAGTGCGCCCCAAAGGAAGCCGATGATGAGACTTACAAGTTTCTCAATGTTGGTTTTATTCATGATTATTGTGATTTTTCATCTTTTGTTTGGAATGGCTCCGAAAGTTTACACATGTGCTTCGCCACCTTCTTGTCTATCTTGTCGCGAATATTTAACGGCAAAAGATAAATGCCCATGTGGAATGCCCAACAACTTTCTATATTTGCACCCCTACTTTGTTTCCACCCAGGACATTTATAAATCATATCGCAATGTGACAACCTCCATAGGTCGTAGAGTAGTGCGCCGACATATCCAACAAGTCGATATGCCCAAAGATGTCTGCAAATAAAAAACTTGGTCGGGTTGACCACTTCGTAACCTTGGTCCGTGAGCAGTTTTTCGGCAAATGAAAACTGAGCAAGGTATTGCTCCCTGCGCAGTTGTGATATTTGCCCAGAAATGTAGACCTTACGCTTTTTCATGATTCGCCTCCTTTCTGCCGCTTGACATAGTGGTCTTTATATTCGGCGTTGTGAAATTGCTCGCATAGATTAAATGCAAATGCGCTCATGCAAATGTCGCGAAGGGCGCAGGACTCGCATACCATTTCGTCGGTGTCGTTGGGCACCAGTTCATACGTGGTGCCGTTGATAATTATTGCGTTTTTCATGCCTCGCCTCCTTTCTGCTGCTTGATGTAGTGGTCTTCCGGCCTCGGTGTCTTTGATGCTGTCGAACTCATGGCCGATGCCGAGCCTTTCGCGGGGGCAGCCCATGAGCCAGTGCTCGAGGTTGATGCGGGGGTGACCGTTGAGCCAGTTTTCTTCTTGGATGCTCCACTCCATCCAGTCGTCGATTTCCTGGGCGACGGCTTTCGTGGTGCCGTAGCGTCGGAGCCAGTCGGGCAAGCGGTCGATGATGACTTGCATCTGGTCGAGGGTCAGGAAGGTAATGTCGCCAAGGTCGCAAATGGTGTAGATGCCGCGCTCGTGGTCGTCGGTGCCTACCCAGTGGCAGTCGCGTAGGTCGCGGTTGAGCAACTTGGCCACCTGCTTCATGTAGTCGAGGGCCACGTCGCGGAGTTGGGATTGCAGGGTTTTTGTTCGTGCCATATGGATTAAGATTGAAATTTCGTGGTTTTTCGCTTAATGTGTAGAAAAGTGGGAGATTAAGCATCTTCGGGCGGGCTTATTATTTCCTCCATCTGCTGGGCGAGGGCGTGGAGGTGGTCGCCCATGTCGCGGACAGCCAAGGCCTGGAACATGCGCTTGATGAGATGGGCGAAGACTTCGGGGGAGTCGGGAAGGTCGAAATATATCTTTTCGCCGGCCTTCCCGATCACGATGCGGTTGGGGCCGTAAAGGTCTTGCAACTGCTTGCTGATTTCAAAATGGGGTTTCATGCGGTTTGGTTTAAGTTCTTATACATGCCGACGGTCTGCCCGTTGCTGTATTCGCATTTTTCATCATAGATTTCATATCCATGTCGGCGATACCAGTCAATGAGGAATGTGCCTTTTCTTGCATTGAGGCAGAGTTGCTCAAGTTTCAACTCGTTAGCCTTGTGTTCAGCAAATCTCAGCATGATGGTGCCGATGCCTTTTTGTCTTACTGATTCGTGTACCATAAGCGAGCGGATTTCTCCTAAATCGGGGCGTTCATCTGAGATGGCAATTTCTATGGTGGCCATTCCGTCATCGGCAATGAGGGTGTAACTCTTGCCCCACCACCATAGGTTTGCATGAGTGATTATCTTTGTCATAGTTCCTAAAATTTTATGTCATTCGCCTTTGCAAGGTGCAAGCCTTTTGTTCGTGATTTTTTTGCGTTCTTGGTGAAGTTCTTCAAAAATTTTTTCAACTTCTGCCATGCAATCTTCTATCCCATCCCAAGTCCTGGCACTTTCTTTCTTGTCGAGTTGGTATTTAACCAAGTCAATAACCCTGGAAGCCTGATAGAACGACCGATTATAACTATCCTTCAAAGTCCGCTCTTCATCAAGTCTCACCCGAAACTTTTCGACAATCTCTCGCATGTTGGCTAATTCCGAGCCTTCGTCTTTCCATTGTGTGGGCTGTGCGTCGTTGGTGTAGATGACGGCTTCAACATTGTCTATGGGTGGGTTGGTGTAAGTGCCGTCGGTTGCGATAATGTGGACTGTTTTCGATTCCTTGTCGTGGTCCACTAATAAAGCGGCTTTGTCATTTACGAACTTGTCGCCGTTTGATGTTTTTACGATAATCATAGTTCCAAATATTAAATTGATTAAAAATTCTTTCGCATTGAAAATGCTGATACTCGTTGCGGTCGGATTGCAAATCCGACCGAGCCCGCCGAGCGTCACTCCGTCACGCGCCCTTCAGTAATGTCGAATAGATACAGCGCATCGACCAGTGCCGCCACGTTGTCCATCTTGTGACTCGGTGCCGGTCCTCCTTTTACGAGTCTTCGCAGGTCGGAGGTGTTCACCATGGCGGCGGTATTGCCGAATTCCCACGGCCACATTGGGTTTTGCGAGAAGTTGATCCACGGCTCTTGCTCGAGGATCATGTGCTCGAGTTCGCCAATTCTGGGGTTTTGGGTCATGGCGGTCTGCGGAACGGGCACCACCATCTGCTGGATGATGGCGGCCATGTCCTTGGGGCCGATGTCGGGGCGGTTCTGGAAGAGGGTTTGCAGCCACGCCTTGAGTTGGTTGATGGGCTGGGCGTTCTGCGCGGGGTCGAAGCCGAACATGATGATGTTGATGCCCTGCTGCACGATTTCGCCGAGGCGGTTGATGGCGTAGGTGCTGTCGAACACCTCGCCGGGGCAGACGTGCAGGTGGCCTTGCTCCACCCACTGCTCATAGAGCGGGCGGTTGGGGCTTTCGTTCATGGTCTTTTCGAGCACCCACGCATCCATGTCGGCGAAGAACTTCCCGGCCATCGTGGGCGAGGGGGTGTAGTTCACGCCCATGTAGGTGATGGCGAAGAGGTCGTCGCCGTGCGAGAAGTCGAGCCCCACGAACACCTGCCAGCCGTCGGCGAACTTGCAATCGGTGATGCTGCGTGCCACCTGGAGGGGTCGGATGCGGTCGCTCTTTATCCATTGGGTGAGTCGGCCACTCTCATACACGTTGAAGAGTTTGCTGATGACCTCGCCGAGGTCGCCGTCCATCCGCGCCTTCGCCACGGCGTCGTCGTAGAACTGATATTGCACGATTTTTCCGAGCATTGGATTGATTTTCCGTCGCACGGCCTTCGAGGTGAGCAGCGTCTCCTCGGTCTGCCGTTCCCATTCGTCGGGCTCCAGCAGGATGCAGAGCGAGCGGTCGTAGGAGAGGGGCGGGGCCTCGCCGGTGTCCCAGTCCATCTCGCGCTCCAGCAGTCGGTGCAGGCTGTCGAGTTTCTCGATGAAGGGGCCCGAAGTGATGCGCCCGGCCGTGGTGGTGGTGACGGTGAGCGGTTCGCGCCGTGGTCCCATCGAACTCTCCACCACATCCACCAACCGCTTCATGTCGCTCTTGCCGTTGGTGTAGCCTGCCGAGCCGTACTCATCCGCGCAGCAGAGTTGGCCAAACAAGCCATCTTTCGTGGTGGAGCCAGCCGAGAGGGGGGTGATGCTCGACGTGTGGCCCTCCACCTGGTATTTCTTCGTCCAGTCGGTGATTTTCTCCGTGATGCGCCACCGCTTGTCGAAGTTGAGTTGGAAGAGCCCGTGCTTGATGCGACGGTAGAGCAGTTTGGACTGAGCCTCCGAGTTGGCGCAGCAATACGATTCCGAGTTGGGGTCTTCGAGGAGGAAATGCTCTTGCGCCACGAATGCCGAGATGCCGGTCTTGTCGATTTTGCGGGGGCCGTAGAGCGTGAAGTCGGTGCAGAGCCGCCGCAGGTCTTCCACCATGCCGCCGCGGACGCGCTCGGATGGCAACAGGTCGGGCTTCTCGTCTTCGGTGGCTCCGGTGGGAATCCATGCGTGGAAGCCGTAGATGCTGGCGAGGATGAAGACTTGAAACGGCTCCCACCGCAGCACCGCGTCGCCCGTGGTGAGGGGCTGACGGATGCCGCCTTTCACATGCTGCCAACGGCCTCGGGCGTTTTGCTGCCAGATGCCTTCGCGCAGTCGGATGACTTGATGCACTTTCCGCACGTTGAAGGGGTAGGTGCGGAGCAGCCGGAGGAATTTCAAGCCGCCGAGCAACTCATAGATGTTGTGCGCCGGCTGCGGGTCCTGGGGGTCGGCATCGGCATTGGGCTCCACGGTCACAAGGCCGTCGAAATAGTCTGCCAAACGAGATTCGACGCCCAAGACATGGCCGCGCTGCTCGGCATAGCGACGACGGAGAGCCGCAAGGGCGGAGGATTTGAGGTCATAAGGGGTCATAGTTCCAAAATTAAATGAAAAAGAGAGGCATCCTCTCGGGTGTCTCTCTTATGCTAATAAGTGGTGTTGTGGGTTACTCGTCGGCATATCGCCAATAAGTCCCTTTGACTTTTTTGTATCTTCCTTGACAACAATAGATGATATTATTTGCGAAACAACCGATAGTTAATGCAGCATCCTTGATAGATTCAAACCTACGGATAAAATTCCCGTTTTCGTCTAACTGTTCTACTGCTCTTTTTTTAGCAGATTTAGATAATCGTTTAAGACGGTCTCCATAACTATTGTTGTAAGAATAAGTACACCATTCTAAATTATCAACTCTATTATTTGTTGTAACCTCATCTTTGTGATTTATCGCTGGATATTTGTGAGGATTAGGTATAAATGTTTCAGCGACTAATCTATGAATCCGAAACGTTTTGTTCTTGCCACGTTTGCCTAATGGTAAACCAACACACAAATATCTATTATGAATTTGCATCTTCAAAATTCTGCCTTTGTTGTGATATGTTCTGATAGAGCCATCGGAAACAGGACGTTCATAGGTATAATCAAGTGAGCGAACCAGTCCAAGATTGCTCACTTGATACTTACCCTCAAAACCTTTAATGTCTTTCCAAATCTCTTCCATATCATTTTCCGCTTACGTCATAGCCTACATAATCACGCCCCAAATCTTGCAAATTACGCTCCATATCCATGGCGATGGGTTTGAGGTTCCACATCAGCAGTTGCATCTTGAAGAAAAACTCTTGCACGTCCTTCACCTGGGTGAAGTCGGTGGGGTCGTCCTTGTCTTGCCTGTCTTGCAATTCATTCATCAGTCGCATCACGCTGCACTGTGCCTCTGCCATCGTCTCAAACAGTTTGGTGTAGGTGAACTCGGCATCGTCGAAGAATCGGCAGAGGTTGTTAATCACGTCTTGATACCTCGGTTCTTCGCGCTGCTCCAGTGTGCGATGCAACGATGCAAGGAAAAACTCGGCTTGCTTCAATGCGCCAGCCTTAACACTCTCTTGGGCTTGTTCCAACGTGAACATTACGTTGTCAACAATTTCATTTGATTTTTTCATAACGATAGAATTTAAACAAAACGAAATTAGCAGCACTACGCGCTGTTCAGGCTTCTATCGGGAATGCCTTGGGGGTGTTTCCACTACCCCACGCGGTGCTGCTTATATCTTTTCCGGCAAAGTCGATGGCATAAAAAATGCCGCCTTGTTGGGGCGACTTCCATGCCCCGATAGAAATTTGAACGCTGCAAAGTAAACGATTTATTTTGTAACTTCCAAATTTTTCGGCAGATTTTTTAATTTTTGCTTGAAAAAACAAAATTGCGTGTTCGCATCATCCCTCATCATATCTATTCCCGATGACTTCTATCTTGCAGAGGTTGCGGAGGGTGGAGAGAGGCTCGTAGTGTCCGCGGTCGTCTTCCACGGCGAAGCAGGTTTGCAGCCACACCACGTCGCCGGTGTATTGGCTTTCTGGCTTGCCGAAGGGCGACAGGCGCACGATGTCGTTTTCCCATATCTTGATGCCGTCGGCATCCTCCATGTCGGTCTGCTGGCAGAGCGTCTGGGGGTAGATGTCCGTCCAGTGGCAGCTGTCGCGGTGGCCTGGCTCGTCGTTGAAGATGGCGTGGATCTCATCGAAGCCGATGAGTTTGTTCTCGTCGCCGTAGCGTGGTACGTGGATGGTGGCGTAGTAGCCCTCCACCCATTCCTTTGTCTTTTTGGCTCTCGCCTTGAATCTGATTGTTCGCATGGGTCATAGTTCCTTTTTGTTTGCAGATAAGAAATGAGCCGCCGCGCTGCAACACGACGGCTCTCTCGTTGGAGAAATGGTAGTCAATGGGCTGTGGTAGGCTGATGTCGCTATGGGGTGAGGTCGCCGCCGCCGCCAGTGTTGCCGCCGCCGGTGTTGCCGCCCGTGCCCGTGTTGGTGTTGTCGTCGTCGTCGTCCACGGCATTCTCGTCGGTCTCCTCCTCGGTGGTCCAAGAGAGGCGGGCAGCCTTCACCGCTCCGGCGATGTCGTCGCCCGGCTTGTAGTTCACCTTCGGTTTCATGTCGCCGATGGCCAGTTCCTCGGGGTCTTGTTTCCATGTGCCCGACACGGCGGGGTAGAGTTTGCCCAGCACGCCCAGGTCGACGATGTATCCCTGCTTGATGCTGTCGGCGATGCCGTCGATGAGCATCTTGCAGGCCAGTTCTGCCTCGCGGTAGTCGAGTGTGCTGCCGTGGGTGGAAGCCTTCAGGATGTCCTCGAAGGTCTTCGTCCCGTTGGTGATCACTCGGCCAATGTAGCCCTCTTGTGTCACGCCTTCAATCTTCCGCTTGAAGAGCGTCTTTTTTACTCTTAATTTCAAAGCCATTGTCTTACGGTTTTTAATGGTTTATAAATGTAAAATTATTATCATCACGTGTCGTTTTGAAACTGACACGTGTCGTTTTGAAACTGACACGTGTCAATCTATAAACCGACTATTGTGGTGTCGTGGGTTTACACAAAAAAGAGAGGCACCCGTGGCGGTGGGTGTCTCTCTCTTTGGGGGGTGGGGTGGCGTGTGGCGGTCAGGTGAGCCGCTTCAATGGTGCGAGGTCGGCGAGTGCGGGGTCGATGATGTCGACGGTCATGCCGAGGCCCTCGGCGATGGCTTGGATGGTCTCGAGGGTGACGGCATACTTTCCTGCTTCGATGCGCGAGACGTGAGTGCGCTGGAGCCCGGCACGCTCGGAGAGTTGCTCCTGGCTGAGCCCTGCCAACTTGCGGAGGGCGGCGATGCGTAGGCCGATGCGGTCGCGGGTGTGTTGTTTCTGCTCTTCGGTCATAGTGATTCGGTGTTTTGTTGCAAATGGATTTGTGGGCGGATGCCGACGTAGAGCGAAGCGGATGCGACGGGGATGCCGTGGCCGTCGTCTTCCATCTTCACCTCGATGAGTTTGTTTTTCCTGATGTAGTGGAGCAGGTTGTCTTCCACTGCTCGCTTGGCGTTTTCCTCGTTTTCGTCTTTGCAGGTGGGATGACCTTGCAAAAAGTATGGCGATGATAGTTTCATTTTGTTCTCCAGCCGCCTGATGTCGAGGGTCTTTTCAATGACAAAGTGGCCGTCGCTCATGTCGATAACTTCGCGGATGGTGCTTGCCCATTCGTCGATGTGGTCGGCGATGTACTGGTCATTGGATGTGTCGCGGAGCCACTTTGCATAGTCGCCCATCACGTCGGCGAGGTAGCGGAGTTTCACCTCCTTCATTTCTTGTAGTACGTTCATAGTTCCTCCTCCTTTACTGTTTGAAATTCGCACTCCCAGCAATCCCACACCAACAGCCAATAGTGGGGTTTTAGGCTGTCACCATAAAATACTTGGACGTGGATGTCTTGGAGTAGTTCTTGTTTCTTGGGGTCGGGGTCATAGCCATAGGGCGTGATGTCCTCGTCCTTTTGCCCAATGTCGTTGATTGTCTCGCCTGTTATGGCTTCCAGTTCTTGGGCGACGATGCGGTCTTGTGCCTTTCTTGTCAAATCATCAAAGAAAATGGCGATTGTCTTGTCTTCTTTCATAGTTCCTTTATATTGTGGGGAGGGTTGCCCCTCCCCGTTGGGTTGTTCATTTGGTTTCTTCCACTTGGTAGCAGGCGAGGATGTAGCCTTTGCCCTCTTCCTCGGTGTAGCAGCAATATTGGCAGTAGTCGGTGTTCTCGGCTTCGTCGGTGTCGTCGCCATCGTCGAACTGCCATTGGATGAGGGGGAAGTTGCGGTGCAGCCAGGCGTAGAAGGTGGTGTGGTCGCTGACGGGGTTTTCGTCGGTGGTCTTGTGGTAGATGGTCACGCAGTCTTCGTTCTCTGTGTGTGCGTCGATGAAGATGTGGTAGTTGGCGCGTGGCTTTGCGTCTTCCTCGATGATCATGCGGTCGAGCCTGTCGAGTGCCTTTTGCTTGTCTTCGGCGGTGATGTCGGTTTCGGGTGTCTCGGCGAAGATTTCACGCATTGACTTGTGGAGGTTCATTCGCTCTTGGCTGAAATACTTGTCTTGCTTCATTGTTTCGGTGCGTTGTTTATGCTGTTGCTCCCAGCGTTAAATGGTTTGTGATTTGGGTTATTGTGGTGGGGAGGGTTGCCCCTCCCCTGAGGTGTTAAACGATGCGGAAGATGTACATCTTATCTTCGGTGTGGACTTGCACCTGTCGTCCGCTTTGGCTTACGCCGTCGAACTTGGGGGACCTCTGTGCCCTCTTCTTGATGCTGGCGAGGTATGCCTCTGCTTGGGCGAGGGTCAGGCCGCTCTTCAGTGTGCCCTTCTCTGTTACGGTGTCGATGCCCTTAACAATCACTCGGGTTACTTTGTAGGTCTTCATGTCTCTGTGCCGCTTATCCGTTGCCGCCGGTTCTAAATTGTTGTTGTTTAATGTTTACATTGCAAAGGTAAGCAATTCCTTTGATATGTGCAAGTATTTACACAATTATTTTCGATAAAAGTGTTGTTATTTACACTTTTTTACGGCTTTTTGTGTAATTGTCGCCCTTTTTGCCATGTGGAGATAGCAAAAAGGGCGATTTTCGGGGTTTTTCTCAGTCCATGCTTAAACCACGCTTTGCTCCTGAATGGTGATACGTGGGCTGCCTGCTGCATATCGCTCTGCCGCCTTTCGGTCGTAGAAGCATCCGCAAATCATCTTGAATGTGCCATCGTCGTGGCGAAGGACACAAATGTACACTTTTTTTGGTCTTTCCATTTTTGTGAAAATTCGTGTTAATTCGTGTTCGGCCTTATCAATCCCCACTCCGCGAAGCGTTCAAACGAGCGTCCGTCGTATGCCCGCTCGGCTTTCAGTTGTGCGATGATGTCTCCGGTGATTTCGGCCAGCCGTGCCTGGTGCCGCTCCTGAGCCTGCCGTTCCCTTTCGGGGTCGCTGGCTGCGGTGAGTGTGCGCACGAAGGCGATGGCGGCGAGGTCGCCCTTCATGGCGTTGTTGAGCACCGACTTCACCATGGCCTCCATCGGCTCTATGGTGGCTCCGTTGCCGTTTTTGAGGGCGACGGGCTTGGATAGTTCTTGTCGTAGGATTTCGTCGAAACGTTTCATATTGGGGGGGGGTTAACATGTAATTGCCATGTAATTGGTCACGAATTTACTTTTGTAGTCCAAACGTTGTCGCTCTCGAAGTAGAAGCGGATGCCCTTATATTTGTGGTCGGTGTTGATGGGATTTGCGCCCTTTGGCTGTCCCGGTCGCCAGTTGTGCTTGCAGACCTTCTTTGCTTGGTTCATCCGGCAGCATCGGCCAACGTTCTCACGATTGCCGCCTATCCATTCGGCAGCGGCACCAAGGTAGGGGAACCATAGCCAACTGCCATCATCCATGACGGCAATGACCTGCTTTCGGCATCTCCCTGCGTTGTCGGGTCGTGTCGTTGGTCGGTATTTGTCGAGGTTTGCCCATCCTTTGGCGGCTCGCTTCTGGGCGCATTTGCCCATCCACTCACTCCACTTCTTGCCCTTGTTGGCTGGCGTGTGTCCTTTCAAAAATTGCCCGTTCCGCTTGTTGTATGATGTGCGGATGGGCGGCAGTGTCAATTCTCCGTATGCCATAGGCTAAATGAATTTGTCGTGTGATGCTTTCACCTCGTCGAGGGTCGAGTTGGCGTAAATGGTCGTAGTCTTCAGGTCTTCGTGGCCGAGCATCTTGCTCACCTGCTCGATGGGCATTCCACGACGCAGGGCGAATGTCGCAGCCGTGCGACGGATGCGGTGTGGGTGTGCCTTGTCGATGCCTGCCCGCTTGCCCGTCGTCCGTATCATAACCTCCACACCACTGGCCAGTAGCCGTTGTGAATCTCTATGCGGAAATCTATTGGATGGCATACTTACAAAAAGCGCAGGGTCTTTGTCGAGCCGCTTGCTCTGATAGGATTGCAGGGCGGCAATGCAGCGGTATGACAAAAACACCTTGCGCTGCTTGTTGCCCTTGCCCAATACGGTTACTTCTCGGCTCTCATAGTCGATGTCGTCACGGTTCAATGCCACCATCTCACTGACACGGCATCCTGTGGAATAGAGGAATTCGATGATGGCTTTGTCGCGGTCGGTCTTAGCGAAAGTCCTCAACCTTTCCATCTCCTCCTCGGTGAATGGTTTCTTGACTTTCTTCTCGACCTTGATTTTATCCACTCGCTTCATGATGTTGCGTGGCAAAAACTCTTCATCGTGGCACCAGGTGAAGAATGAGGAAAGCACACGCCGCTCATTGTTCAGTGTCACGTTGGATGAGCCTTTCAGCCTTGTCATCGTCAGGTAGGCTCTTATGTCGTCGGCGGTGATGTCTTTCAAATGCTTGCCGATGGTTTCGAGCGACTTTTTGAGTATCTGCTTGTAGTAGGTGAGCGAGCGTGCCGACAGTCCGCATGTGGTCTTTGCTACGAAAAAACGCTGTATGATGTTGGCATCGGTGCTGTCATATACCACAAGCGAAGTTTCCTTTTCCTTGATTTCGTACTTGCTCAACGTGATGAGAAGCACATCCCGCAAGGTCTCAATCTGCTTTTTGTCCTTGATGCCATTCTGCATGAGCATGGCAATGGCTTCTTCTGTGATTCTCTTAATCATAGGTCAAACAATGTTAATTGAATGGGCTTTTTCTTTTCATCCGCTTGATTGGGTGTGCCTTTCATCTGCGACCAATGTCTTGTGCAAATAAAATGCTTTGGGTCTTCGCTGTATCTTAATGAGGGGAGTCCGTCACGTATCGGGTACATACCTTCATTTACTATATAGCCGAACCGCAAATTATCAGGCTCTCGAAGTGAATCGTGGCAGACTACCTCACCATAAAATCCGTGAAGGGCAAGGTTGATGGCTGTCTGCTTGACGCAAATGGTGTCGATGTCTTCGCACACGGCAAATGGATAATTGTCGTATGTCTTCACAAAATGATAGGAGCCTGCAAGCATCAATCTTCCGCTCCCACACGCAGGGTCTGACAGAATGTAACGTGTGCCGAAGAATCCGCACGGCATTTTAGCGGATTCTATTTCGGCGTTGTTGAATGATATTTTAGCGCAAAGGTTTGCAATTCCTTCTGGTGTGAAACACTGGCCGCGTCGGTCCTTGTCGGCAAGGTGAAGCATAAAGATGTCACCGAATAGATCATACCATCCGTTTGCATCCTGCCCGTCAGCTATGGCTGATAGTGCGATTTGTGACATCTTTCGGAATGACTCATTTTGCTCTGCTGAGTATGACCATCCTGTCACTGGGTGCCCCGTCCAATCAAGATAGCCTGCAAGGTAGTCTATGAGCGACGTGTAAATCTTGTAGAGATTCTCGCCGTATCGGTGTTGAAACGTCGTCATTTCCTGATGTAGTTGCTTGGAGTAGTCGGTCATGACTTCAAGTTGTTATATGTTGTAGCGATTACGTCATACACGTTATTCCATGGCGTGTGTGCCAGTCGGTCAATCACCCATTTCAAACCATCTTCAAAGCCATCTTTATAGTTAGTGTTGGGTGTATCGGTCGAGTGTCTTTTCAGCCACTCTTTTACGGCGGCTGCTCTGATTCCTTCTTTTGTCATAGTTCCTTTTATTTTGATTGTGATTTATTTGGGTTCGTCGAATGGTGGGTTTGCCATTGCGTGGCTTGGGTCGGGCTGATAGATGTCTGCCCAGACGTGGAGGGGCGTGAAGTAGATGGGTTCGCCCTGGGTGCTTAACAGTTGGTTGAGGTTTGCCATTTTGCTGTGTCGTTATTCGGGTATGATGAATCCGTCGGGGTTGTTCATTTCCTCGCGTGTGGCTGCAAGGGTGTTGGTAAGGGTGTCGTTCTCGCTTACTCCCTTGCGTGTGTCTTCCTTCACCTTGCTTGGGGTGGTGGAGTAGTTCAGGCCGAGGGCTTCGAGTTGCATGAGGAGGGTGCGCTGCGCCTTGTCGTAGTGGGGGAGCAGGGGAGAGACTTCGTTTTTCATCTGGCCTTGCGAACCGAGTACGGGCACGATGAGCGAGTCGCTGTCGAGTATTTCGGACTGAATCTTGTCGAGGATGACCATGTTGGCGGCGGTGGCCCTCACCTGGGGGAGCAGCCATAGTTCCATATCGGCACCCGTGCGGCTCTTGATCATCTTGCGCAGTTCGAGTTCGTAGGCGTGGGCTGTGCGTTCTTTTGCCATGGGCGTGGGGGATTTTAACACGAATTACCGTGAATTATTCATAAATTTTTATTGTTGGCTGTCGTATAACTCGACAATTCTTTCCCATTCTCCGTGGGTTATTTCGGTGTACATTCCGGCGCAGTGCTCTTTGATGTCCTTGTAGTTGCCATCATCGAAGACGAAGTATATGGCATCCTCGCAGATGAATCCTATTGGGACGGTGAACGACTGCCCGTATCGTGGTGTGGTGGTCTTGAATATGTCGAAAAATCCCAAGCGGTTAAACCTCCCGACGTATTGCTGATTGATTTTGCTGCGCATTTCCTTGCCCACTTTCGTGCGCTTATTCGGCTCGTAGAAGTCTGGCCAGTCTTTCACCTTCTGCCATACTTTTGGGTCAACGTCGCCCTCAAATTTCCATCCTACGGTGTTCGAATAAATGTACCAGGGTGAGCGTTGCGTCAGTACTTCTCCATTGAATGGCGGAAGATTGTTTACCTGCCATTCCTTAAAATCCTCGTAACGTTTCTGCTCTTTTTGCAGAATGTCGTACAATTCATCATACATCGGTGAGTCTTTGTCAATTCTTAAATACATAGTTCCTAAAAATTTTTGGTTAATTCGTAATAATTCGTGTTCGTTCTACTTGTGGAATTTGATTTGTAGTTGCAGGGTGCATTCATAGGGGATGCGGCAGTCGTTGTAGGTCTGCGTGTTTACTCCGAGTTTGCGGCCAGGGAGGGCGAGCCACGCCCGCCAACGGTTGTCGCAGGGGCGGTGCAGGGGGTGGTTGGTGTCGCGCTTGGATGCCCTGACCTTTGAGCCGCGCTGGGTGAGGGCCTCCATGGTGCCGATGCAGACGTGCGTCTCCTTGCTGTTCTTGGGTCGCGCCACATACTTTGGCACAAGTCCGAGCAAAGGGCACTCGGAGCAACAGTCGGGTTGCTCCGGCGGCAACTGAATCATGATAATATTGCGTTTCGGCATGGTGTGAGATTTTTTTTTGTTCTAAGTGGTAAAAAGACTTTGTTTGAGGTTCGTGCCTCAAAGGTGGTGGGGGTGTTCCGTGTTCCGCTGCCCTGTGGCGTGGGAAAAACGAGATTTTGAAAAAATC
>OCTX011748617.1_pt1 | contig 20581 bp, 15 predicted proteins | sample 1539691 | NCBI WGS metagenome assembly OCTX01 (sample SAMN02144231, study PRJEB22623) | gut metagenome | biome: sheep rumen | host: Ovis aries | place: New Zealand
CAAATCAAACAAATATTTTGATAGATTTGGTTAGATTTGTAAGATTTCTCGCCGTAGGCGACTGCCTCGGGATGTTATCACCACATTGATTTTTTTCCCAAAAAAGATAGTGAGACGTTTTGTTATTTTTCATCTTCTTGTACAAACCCAATTCTTCAGCGTGGTCGTTGAGGAGGCTCTTTGGCTTGCAACTCTGCCAATGCCGTGCTAATGGCGTCAAGTTGGGCGCGGGTTGACTCGTTGATGTCGTTCTGATCGTGTAGAATGTCCTCGATGTCGAGTTTCAATTCCTCAAATTCCTTGCGTAGTTGGGTAATATCAGCATGGGTGTCAGGGATTGGCAAGGAAGTTGCCATACGGCGAAAAGAGACAAAGGCTCGCATGATAGTGATGTTTGTCTGTATGGCGATGTCACTATTTAGAATGCCAGATAGCATGGCAAGTCCTTGTTCGGTGAAAGCATAGGGAAGATATTTAGAATGTTCTCCCCTTCCCATCTTTAAGATTCCATTTTGGAATTTTAAAAAGTCATACTCATCTTTTGTCAACTGAAACATAAAGTCTGGCGGGAAACGTTTGATATTCCTCTTTACGGCTTTGTTGAAATTTCCTGTCGTCACTTGGTAAAGCTCTGCGAGGTCTTTGTCTATCATTACCTTCACGCCACGAATCTCATAAATCTTGCTTTGGATAACTAAAATATCGTTCATAATATTTGTTCTAAGGTTTCGAATGCAAAGATACAAATATTTCTGCTCATTATACAAAAACTGACAATCATTTGTTCTTTGGTCGTGCTGATTTTGCAATCCTCATGGAACGAATAGAAGCATTTGTAATGCGAAAATCGGAGTTCAATCTAAAAGTTTATCAGCATCTTACAGGGGAGTGATTTGCGCTTCCGAAAATGAAAATAGACAGATATAAGGTTAGAAACCATAGCTTTATATGCTACAAAACTATTGATTTGTATGTTACAGACGAATGGTTTGTAGCAAACAAAGCTATCGTTTGCATCGTCTAAAACTATCGTTTGCATCATCTAAAGCTATGGTTTACGCATTCTAAATGACGTGTTTCTTATCTCAATCTTACATTTACTAACTGATGAACAACTACTGCCAACCATCTTAATGATGTACTAAAAAGTGATTGTTTTTTTTTCTGAAAAACATGAAATTTGTTGTTTTCTCGAAGACCTCACCTAATTTTGGTTAAATGTCTTATAATCAAATGGTTGTGTATTTCAAGACCTCATGTAAGACCTCATGTAAGACCTCATGTAAGACCTCACCTAAGACCTCATGTAAGACCTCCCGTTGATGCTTGTGTAAGTTTGCAAGAAAATGGTCGATGAAACAATACTCTGATACATTTGAAAAGAAAGAGCAGAAGAAGAATCAACCGAAAATCAGGTAGGTAAGAGGTGAGGTCTTACATGAGGTCTTACATGAGGTGTTAGGTGAGGTCTTACATGAGGTCTTTCAAGCTTTTCTGTTTTATAACTCCTTAATATTTAGGAGTTTATGAAAAACGACGGGAGGTCTTAACGAAAAATAGAATATTCTACAAATTTGAAGATTGGAAAATCACAAACCCCTGTGTAATATAGCTTGATCCAAATCTGGAGACTCGGTAATTATTTTTAATTATATTTCATACTCTCTCTCGTCTACTGAAACATGATATCTTCGAGAAACTGCTTGATGTTTCGCTTTACGGTTTGGTTAAAATCATCGTCTCAATGCCATACATGGCTGCTAAATCGCGGTCAAGCATCATAAATTGGCCATGAATCTCATAATTATTTCTATGTTTTACTAATATGTCGTATAAAATAGTTGTTATTAGCTTTTCAAATGCAAATAAAATTTCTCAAGTATTAATGTTATATGAAACACCCTTCAAAATCTTCATCTTCATCTTCATTTTCATAATCACTTTTTTCTCCTTTTTCTTTTTCCTGTTCACTAAATGAATCCTCTTTTGATAGAGTTACATTATGACCTAAATACATTTTTTGACCATTTCCCAAATCAACCTCAATAGTTTTGTGATTAGCTTTACTTTTTTCTATCAATCTGTTTAATTCTTCTAACGTTTTTTGTTTTTCTTTTTCTTCTTCTTTACTTCTTATCATTTCCTTATAATGAGCAATTGGATTATATCCATATAACTCTGATGGATAGTACCTACCATGATAACTAATGCATTTATTTTGTGAACTAACAAACAATCTCTTTACTGCATATCTGATTGAAAGAGGAATAATACTTACAAATCCAAAAAATCCCAAAAGAGTAACAAAAGCATAGTCATATTTATAATAACTGTATATAAAAAAACAAAGAAAAGGAATTAAAATTATAATAAAAACAATATTAGCTTTATAATTTGCTTTGGTAAATATATTCATACAGGATGAACATATTGGAGCTTTATAAACATCGTAGTCATATCTATAGAGATTTGGTCTTCCATAGGGCATTTGGAGATTAGGCCTAAAATTACTTCTTTCCTTTTTTAGTTCCATCTTCTCTTTTTTTTTCCATTGACCACAATATGGACAAAAGAATTCATCTTCTTTATAGTAAATTTTATAATCCATGTTTCAATTAATTAGGTGAACTTATGTTATTTGGACTGATTATATTCTCATAGATAATGCTTCAAATAGTAGGCTAGGAAAAATCAATTCTTCCATCTTTGTTTCAAACATTGTCTTGATAGTTTATCGTTAGCGCCGATTTTTCAATATTCTTCAATTGAAATAATGATGTAAAATGCCATATACTGTTATTATTATGTTTTGTTTATGATTCTTTGTCTATCTTTTTGCTTTTTCTATGCTATTCTCTTATCAACTTATCGAAATCGGAATGAAAGTTTTGTATGGTTTCCATAGAAATAGAGCATAGCTTATACTAAATTTCTCAACAAATTGTAAGTTGTCGTTACACATAAAAAGTCAATATTATATATCTTATTTTGTGAAAAACTTGTTTTGTTACAAATTAAACTTCTTCTATTTCCTTTTTTCTGTGGAAATTTCTGAGGGTAGCATCACGGTGGCATCTGCTTCTATAAACATGCTATCGTCCATTTCTGCCAACGACTTTTTCTTCTTGTTTTCTTTTGCTCCTGCCTTAATCAGGTTTTTGGCAGCCGTGATGATACTCGGACCGTTATCGGCGGTGGTAATCTTCAACTTGGAAATCTTCTTGACCGTATCGTACATGCTCGACTCTACGTCCATAAAGCGAACGCCGAAATCCTGAACGCGGTCTATTACGGTGTTGGCAGCATCCATCATGGCTTGCTGATTCTTGAGTTGACGAACTTGCGTCCACATCATTTCCAATACTCGGAGGTTCATATACATGGTTTGCGGTCCTAATATCATGACTCCTTCATCGTAGGCTTCACGCCACAAAGATGCATCGTTGAGCAATGCGAGATTCAACGCTCCTTCGATAGGGACGTACATGATAGCGAAATTCAGACGATTGTATCCATCTGGCAGGTATTTGGTGTATTCCTTTTTTGCCAGACGCTTCACTTGCGCCCTGACACTATCGATATGGGCTTTGAGATAGGTACTTTTCGCTGGCGAACCGTCCTCTTCATTCATATATCTCTCGTAATCGGTCAGAGACATCTTGGAATCGACGACAACATGGCGGTTGTTGGGGAAATGGAGAATGAAGTCGGGAATCAATCCATGTCCGTCATCGCCTTTGGCATTCTTACCCATTCTGTTCTTCAAAGTCTCTTGAGTATCAAATTGCTCTCCCTCTTTCAGTTCAAGGTCTTCCAACAATTGCTTGAGTTTCAGTTCTCCGAAATTACCTTGCACTTTCACTTCCCCCGTCAGCGCACGAGTCAGACGGTCGGCAGTCTCGCCAATGGCCGTACTCTTTTGCATGTTGATTTTAATGGTCTCGTCCAGTCGGGTCAACGCCTCAGTTTGTTGTTCCTTCGTCTTGTCGAGTGCTTCTTGCATGTCCTTCAGGCTCTTCTGTAGCGGGTCAATAATCTTGGAAACTTGTTCCTTGTTTTGTTCACCCAATTCTTCTTGCCTTAGTTTGAGCACCTTTTCAGAAGTGGTTTGCATTTGTTCGCGGATGAGGTCAAGTTGACTCTTCACCTGTTCCTCGTTCATCTTTCTTAAAGTGGCTATTTGTCCCTCGTGAGCCTCCTTGGTTTGACTCAGTTGCTTTTCAAAAGAAGCCTTGAGTTCGGTTATCTGCTGTTCGTATGTTCTTCTCATGTCTTCCAGAGCCTCGGCATTTCTCTTTGTTTCCGTCCTTTTGAAATCGGCAGCCGTATCTTCTTGCTTCTTCAGGCTCTTCTCGCTCTCAGCCTTAAACTCGCTCAGTTGTTTCGCAAAAGTATCCTTGAGCTCTTTTAGTTGTGCTTCAAACGTCGTCTTCTGCTCACGAAGTTGGTCTTCGTAGGATTTCTTTTGGTCATCTATGAGTTTTTGAGAAGAAGCCTTTTGTTCGTTCAATTGTTTCTGTCCACGTGCCAGTTCATTCTGAAGGATTTTGTCAGCCTCAGCTTTTAAGTCGATGATGCGTTTCTCGTAGTCGCCCTTTTGTGAGATTAATTGATGCGAATAGTTATCGGCATTCGCTTTTTGGACATCTCGGTCTGCGGTCAACGTTGAGATGACGTTTCCCCTTTCAGAAATCAGAGACTCTTGTTCGGTAATCTTTTTAGTCAGATTGGCTATGTTGTTTTCCAATTTGCCGATACTCTCCAAATACGATTGCTTCCCTCGGTTTCCAATCAAATAGCCAAGGATACTCATGACGACGATGGAGATAATGGCAACTACAAGATAGAATTCCATGTTTATTACGTTTTCAATTCAATTTATTGCAAATTTACATAAAGTTATTCTAAGGCAAAATACCCACATACAACTTTTATAACACTTTAACGGGCAAAACAACAAAAGTAACTACTCTGCACCCCATGGCATGAAGACAAAAATCTTCAAAAATCTTCAATAATCTTAGGAAAAACTGTACTGGAATCTGTACAGGATCATCATTATTGTTAGATTTTTGAAGATTTTTGTTCGTGGTCAAGGAGGGGTGCTGAGTAGTTACCAACAAAATCCCCTACCGATTTGGAGACGGCAGGGGATTTGGGTATTTAGGAATGATGCGTGATTACTTCACGATTACCTTGATGGTCTTGCCAGTAGAGAGCTTGATGATGTTCAAACCCTTCTGCGGAGTAGTGATGAGTTGTCCAGCAGCATTGTAACGTGCAGATACTGAGTTGGTGTTGTCGCTGATGGTCTGAATGCCAGTGGCATCGTATTCAGCAGGAAGCGTTACCTCGTCGGCATTGAGCACTTCACCTGTCACCTTGTTAACGACATAAGCAACCACCTTGAGGTTTTTGTCCTTGATGAGGTCGAGCACGGTAACATGGTCGTCAGGATCCTCGCTGGTTCTGTCTGTTCCGATGAGCAGACCGTCGAGGTCAGCCACGAATGTTCCAACGATAGGTTGACCAGCCTTGATGGCACCGCTGATGCTTCCCTCAACGCCATGTTCAACACCCCAGCCAGCAACGGCTACATGATTGTATTCCATGCCGATGATGTAGTCGTCCATCTTCGTCAATTTGTCAAGGTCTTCGCCTACCTCAGATTCTGTAGAGTAGTAGTTTGCTTGAGCCCAGTCGCGTCCAGTACCCTTCAAGCCGTCGGCAATGAGCACATAACCGATACCGAGTGATGACTCAGCCTCGTCGTACATCACCTTCGTCTCAGTCTCGATGTTAATCTTCGTCTTGGCTTCATTTGCCCAAACAGCCTTCACGTCGATGGAAGCAGGAGCAAGGCCTTTCATGGCAGCCTGTACGTCGTACTTCACGTAATAGTCATATTCTTCACTGCCATAGTAAGGATCGATGGTGCTTGTACGGTTGATAGACATGCTGGGGAATCCATTGCCATAATAGTTAACGATGGGTACGAAAGCGTCAATCTCCATCGGGTCGCCATTGTGAACGGCATAGATGACAGCATCATCCTTGAAGTCGTTGGTAAGCATCTCCAACGCTACCCATCCACGAGTACACCATCCACACCAAGTGCCAGTGAACTCTTCAATGAGAGGTTTCATCTTAGCGGACTCGGAGAGTACGAACATAACACCCTTGGCAATAGCTGTCAGTTCGTTGGGTTGTCCGTTAATCTTAGTGATGGTCACTACGATGTTCTGTGCACCATTCTTGGTGCCTGTCGGGAATGTCAAATCGATGGTTTTCTTACCCAAGATATTCTCGACGGGAGTGTCAAGGGTGATGGTTTTCTCATCCACCTTCTCACCATTGATAGCTACCTCGTAAGTGAAGTTTTGAATACCGTTCTTTCCGTTGTTGGTTAACGTGAGGGGGAAAGTCACCGTCTCGTTCAGCTTGGCATATTTCTGTCCTAAGTCGGTTGTAGAAGCTGCATTGCCCATGAATTTGCCACCACCGATGAGAGCATTTATAGCCACGGCATAGCCATAAGGACTATAGTCGTCCCAACCTACCATGCTCAGGTAATCTGCTGCGTTTGCAGGGTCCCACTGTGCATACGTACGGTATAACTCGTCATAGTAATTACAAGCGAATACCATGGTACCTTCCATCGGCTCGTCAAGATAAGAAGTCATGAATGGATAAGCATCAGTGAGGTTTGCCTGTATCCATGGTACATAATTAGCATAATACCATTCTTCATAATCTTCATCAGACACCTCACTGTCATCTGGAGCTTCAGGCATACCTTCTATATCGAAAGAATAACCAATCCAAAGACCGCTCTCGGGAATCTCGTAGCTCTTGGAGAAAGCTACTTCGGTATAGCCATTGAGGACAACATTGCTTTTTGCCACGTCCTTTACTTCGAGGTTGGCACCTCTGGCATAATTGCCAACAGCAGGCAATTCCGTTCCTATCCATACCGTGATGTTGTTAGCCTTGGAAGATGGAAGCAAGAAACGAATACCGTCAACAGTGGCACCCTTGCCTGCAATCATCTCATAAGGGATGTAAACGCCGATGTTGTAGTCGGCATTTAATGCCAAGCCCATGTTTTCTGACTCGGCATCGTTACCGTAACCAAACCACATCTGGTCATTACCAACCTTGATGGCTTTCTTTGCCATGGTGCGGGTTTTCATGGCCATCATGTTTTTCTGGCCTGATTTCAATACTGTCAAGTGCTGTGGTTTATTAATATCACGACACACTGGTGCTTGAGCATTTGCCATTCCTACAACAGCGAGGAACAGCATGATTGAGAGTAATTTTTTAATCATAATCTCTTTTTTATTGTTAATGTTTAATCTTTTATTGTAAGCGGAATCAAATTATTTGATGAGAACCTTACGAGCCTTGTTGCCGCTCTTGATGGTATAGATACCTGGACGAAGCGACTGGCGGGCTGAGGCATTGGCATTTGCCATGATGAGACGACCGCTAAGGTCATATACGTTGGCACATTCCTCGGTGGTTTGCAAAGAATGAACACCAGAGTGCTGACCATTGGAGAACTCGATATACAAGGATTGCGTCTCTCCGCTCACCGTGACGTCGAGCTTAGCCAACAAGTAACCTTCCGCACGGATGGTGAAGGCATCAAACATCGTCTGAACGGCGGAACCCTCGAAAGTCTTGTCAAGTTCTGTAACGGATTTCATCGATTCGCAAGAACCACCCATACACCATTGAACGGTCTTAGCCTTGAAAGTATGCTCCAAGATAGCGAGATGAGCCGTTCCGCTAATGTATGCCCCATTCTTACCTGCAACGATAAGACCATTTTCGGGAGCAGCAGATGGATTCGTCTCACAAGCCAGTTCGCCGAACATGTCAGTTTCTGCATTGATTGATAGTGTAGAACCATTTGCCAATACTTCGCCCTTGTACTTGAATTCAAACTTTTGGGCAGACACATGCACGGCAAGCATCAGCATGATGGTAAGTGTAAAAAGTTTCTTCATAAGCAATATTGTTTAGTTATTTTCTTTTGCATAAATATTAAATGGATAACGTACCACTTGTTGTACACCCTGTTCGTTATAAACGAAAGCAACAAATGAGAGGTTATTGCGTTTCCAATCGGATGGAATGGTGATGTTGTTGAAGGTGGCAACTTTTTTTCCCTCTTCCACTTTGATATCCTCGCCCCATTCGCCATTGACGGCAGCACGGAATACGTGTTGATGAACATATTCTTGATTGGCTTTCCCATCGGGCATAAGCTGGATAGCGGTAATATTGTCCTCTACAATCCATATTTGTAGTTTTCCCGTAGTGCTTCCCCTGACTCCTTGAATGGTGGCAGACACCCGAGTAACTCCGTCTTCACCAGGGAAATCATTATCTATCAAGATATTCACGGGAGCTTTCTTCTGCAATTCCTCGCGAACGTGCGCCTTCCATTCGGTATAGGCACAGACGGCACCACGGTTGACCATTCCCATCGGCCATTGTTCCACTTTCCAATAGTCGTTATAATTGTCGCCAGTCTCCGTGGCAAGTCCGATAATACCTCTTTCTGGATTGGGATAGACAGCCATGGGTCCTCCATGAATACCAACGGCGATAATCGCGTCTTTCCCATACTCCTTCTGAAGTTTTTGAATTTCGTCGGCAGCAGTAGGACAATTCACGCAACGTTGGCCAGTGAAGTCCTCAATGAGTACGCTTCGATTTACTTCAGGAAGAGGCTCGTATATCAGGCGGTCTTCTTCAGCAATGTTGTCGCACGCGATAAGTCCGAAGGCTACCAATGCGGTATATATAATCTTTCTCATGATGCTTTAGAAATTGTAGTTATACGAAGCGAAAAAACCTTTCATAGCAGGTACGTAGCGACAAACACCACCTGAACAGTTGAATCCAGCTTGGGTGCGTTCATAACCAGCTTGGATGCGATGACTACCCACATTATAGGTGACAAGTCCTTGATAGTAGTGGATTTTGCTGTCACCACAGTTCCACATGTCACTGACGGTAATCATCCAATGGGGAACGAGCGAGAGTTCGAGTAATCCAAATACCCAGTCTTTCTCATCCTGTTTTGTCGTGAGATATTGTAACTCGCAACGTAAGGTGGTCTTCTTCGAGAACTGGTATTTACCATCAGCAATGAAGATGTTGGAGTGAACCATGCCACCTTCTCCTTCCACCACGGTCTTGTTAAACCGTTGGCTCATATACATCAGGTTGAGGAGGAAATCGTGACTCAAGCGGCGTGACACTTGAACATTCAAATCCTGATAGTACGTCTCTTTTCCCCACTTGAAGAAAGGTGATTTGTAATCTACATAGGTAACGCCTGAGAGCGTTTGACGCTCCATACCGTCAGCAAACTCATGGGGAATGCCACGTACATAACTGTAGTTAAGTTTCACGTTCATACCATATTTGCCGCCAAGCGAGGTGTTGCGCTTAAAGTTATAACCTATTTCCGTTTGATAAGCCCACTCACCGTCTGCCAACTGAGTGGCGTAAGCATAGAGGGCGGCAAGGGTGTATGTGTGATCTTGTATGAAAGCAGGAAGATAATTGATTGCCGAAGAGTTGCCTGTGACATCGGCACTCTTAGAAGACATGTTTTCTGAGCGTTTAGCTTGGACAAGCACGCTAAGTCCTTTGTTGGAATAGGAACCTGAGAGCATTGCAGCCGAACCTTTCTTGAATACATAGCCGTTGGCAAATGAGGGATCTGCGGTCTTTTGTGCATATTCCGCAAGGAAATTCCATGGTCCGTGATTAAAATTTGCACGTACATCCCATGAGTTCACAAACTTAGGGAAATGCACATAGTGGGTATTGTCAACGAATACCTTTTCCTCGTTCTTCTCGTATTTGTTCACCCATGAAGCACCAAGTGTAAGTACTGTGCCCGATTCTCGCATGGATGGAATCCATTGGTCGATGCTGATTTCCGCATCTGCTCCACTAACAAGCGCCTTGTTCCACTTCCAGTATCTACGTTGTTTTCCCGATAGAACCTTTAAAATAACTCCGTCGGTGGGTTTCAACAACAATCTTCCTCCGAGAAGAGAATTGTCTATACCCAAAGTGCGCTCTTCATAAGTGCGCAATATGAATCCAGAACCGAATTGCTCATAGAATGTACCGAGTGTCAATTCGTTGTTTCCTAACTTTCCCTTCACCCAAAAGTTGGGGACACCCCAACCCTTGAAGTCCTTTTCAAAGCCCGGCATCGGATGTTCCATATATTCTAATCTTGCCCCAGCATCTACATACTCGCTTTGTAGTTGTAGGTCTGCATAGGTGTTAGTGAGGAAATCTTCTGTCTTTTCAGCTCCAGTCTCCTTATCTTCCTCGGGAACCAGCATGTCACTTTGAATACTACCAGAAAGAGTTACTTTTTTCTGTTCTTGAGCTGTGATGTTAAGGAAGGGTGAGATGGAAATAATAAATAATAGTAGTTTTTTCTTCATCTTACCTTATTTAATAAGTTCCCGTACCTTGTCTATCAGTTCCGTCTCGGCACCGTCGGTATATCCGCTATGTTTATAGACGATTTTCCCTTTTCCGTCACAAATGAGAACGAACGGAATCATCTGTATGCCGAGGGCACGTTTCAGGTCACCATTGGGGTCGAGGAGTACGTCGTATTCCCAACCATGATTGTTGACCAATGGTTTTACCTTGTTGATGTTCTGTGCCTGGTCGATGGAAATAGCGAATATCTTCACGCCAGTCTCCTCTTGCCAATCCTCATATACCTCTGCAATGGCATCAAGTTCTCTATTGCATGGTTTACACCATGTGGCAAAGAAGTCAATGATGAACGGCTTCCCGTCATTAGATAATGTATCCGTTCGTACGGTCTTACCATCCATGGTCTTGAGGGTAATTGCAGGCAGTTGTGCAAGAGTAGTTTGGACGTTGGTGAATATTGCCAAAAAAAGGATAAGTAAAAGTTTCTTCGTCATGATTTTTTTGTTTTAATAAAAATATGGGTGCAAAGTTAACAAATCGTTATCAAAATAACGAAAAATAATTCAAAAAATAATCTTTTTGTATCTTTAAACTTACTACGAGAAATAATCTCCCCAATGTTTTCGACTGCGTTTTATTATTTCGATGGAGGTATTATCAAACAAAAAATAGGAGTTCAAGTGAGATTTGGCATTCACCAATCTCCTTGAACTCCTATGATAGTATCTTTTAACTAATTAGAAATTTACACCGAAGTTAATCAGCAAGGCATTGCTATGTCCAGAAAATTTGCTGTCTTTGCAAATATTGGTAATACCTAATTGATAAGCCAATTCCAAGTAGAGGTTGCTATACTCAGCACCGCAACCAACCTTGAATCCCATGTTGAAGCGTTTCAAGGCAGACCAATCTTTCTCTTCGAAAGTACCTGTTTCACCAATGGCGCCTTTCTCAGTAGAAGTTATGTTTTTTGCCTTTCCGCTAATGGCGAATGAGAATGTTGGTCCAAGGAATGGAAGAATTGCCAATTCATCAGCTACCTTAAATCCGTATTTTGCCACAACAGGAATTTCCAACATGTTGTAACCAACAGCCTGCTTACTCTTCTTAGCACCACGCTCGGTATAGTAAAGACCGCTCTCCAAGAATACTGGAGCTGTGTTAGAAACGCGTAAGCCAATAATACCTGCCAATGTCAATCCGACCTTAGAACCCAGAGGTTTAACTTCGGGGATGTCACCGCTGATAGAGGCTACCGTCAAACCAGCACGAACTCCATAATATAAGTTTGCTTCATCAATTGAAAAACCGCCACTGCTAAACTGGGCGAATGATGGTGCAGCTATGAAAATAGCTACAATCGCTGTTAAAATCTTTTTCATTTTTAATAAAAATTTAAAGTTTGACTTGAATAATTTTTGCAAAGAAACACTTTTTTTCTGAATATTCAAAGTTTTTTAATAAAAACTTGTCTAATTGTAATAAATTATGTTTAATTTTGTGCTTGATTTAAGCAATCGAAATGTAATCATGACAAAAAACAAATACCATCTGCGATTGTTGGCGTTATTATTGTCCGTTTGTGCGACAATGCCAATCAAGGCGCAAATAATGGCTGACTATTCAACGCCAAAAGACACCACTTACTGGCCCGTCATAACAGGATCGGCAGAAACATTGACGACCGAACGCATGAATAAAGGTCTTGTTACCAATCCCTTGCAAGCCATCAGTGGACAAACGGCTGGTGTGAGCGTGTCGTCTACCGGTGCTGACCGTATGGCGATGTTGAATTCCGTGCGTGTGCGTGGTACTACATCTATCATTGGCGGAAACGATCCCTTGGTGATTATCGATGGTGTTTCATCGGATTTGATTACGCTTTCCAGTGTTTATCCCGCCGATATAGAAAGTTTCACCATCTTGAAGAATGCAACAGAGACGGCTCTTTATGGTTCTCGTGGTGCTTCGGGTGTGATAGAAGTAAAAACCAAGAAAGGTCATGGCGGTAAGTTTCATATCTATTATGATAGCAACATCGGTTTTGAAAAAGTATATAAGAACATAAAGATGTTGGGACGTGATGAATATCTCTCCAATGCCAAACGTTTAGGATTGTCGTGCAATGATGGCGGCTATGATACGGATTTCCCCAATGCCATTACACGAACGGGATTCGTGCAAAGTCATCATGTGGCGTTTAGTGGAGGTTCTGATCAGTCCAATTATCGTGCTTCATTAGGTTACGTCAAACACAATACGGTTATCAAGATTAATGAATTTCGTAATCTGACGGCAAAAATCGACTTGACGCAAAAGGCATTCGAAGATTTGTTGGTGGTGGATTTGGGAGCTTTCGTCTCGTCGCAAGACGGTAGTATTATCGCCGACGTTCAAAAGTTGTTTTATTCGGCTGCCGCGCAAAATCCAACGTTCCCGTTTAATGAAAATGCAACAGGTGGTTGGAAGAAAAACTCTACTGCTTGGCACATCAATCCTCCTGATGCACTCTTGAATGATAAGAATGACGAGCGGAATTACAATTTTAGCACACACTTGTCGTTAAATTTTGACTTAGCAAAATTGGTCAATTTGAAAAAGGCGTTGCTCAATCTTCGTCTGTTTGCGTCATATACGTTCAATTCCACCGAACTTTCCAAATATACTCCCAATTACATAGCCGACGACGGAAAGGCTTATCGTAGTGAGCATAAGAGCGAGAAATGGTTGGAAAACGCCGTTCTCAGCTATGACAAGAAATGGGATGTTCATCATTTGGAGGTGAAATTGTTGACAGAATACCAAAGAGATAAAGATACTGGATTCTGGACGGAGGCGAAAGTATTTGCTTCCAACGAATTTGGTTATAATAATTTAGGGGCGGCTTCCTCGATTCCATACGGAGGAACGGGTAGCAATTATGAAAAGCCTTGGTTGGCTTCCGTGATGGGAAGTGTAAGTTATAGCTTTTCCGAATACATCAAAATGACGGTAACTGCTCGTGGAGACGCTTCTTCCATGGTGAACAAGAAGCATAGATGGGGATTGTTTCCTTCGATTTCAACAGAACTGAATGTCATGAAGATAATTCCTAAATTGTCCGATTATCATTTCTCGTTTTTGAAGTTGCGAATTGGTAATGGTGTTTCGGGTAATCTGGGAGGTATCAGCAGTTATTATTCCATGCCTCTGCTCAAAGAAGTGGGTAGGGTCATGGTAAATAATGTTCCTACGGTGACTATGGGACTTTTTCACAACCGTAACCAAGATTTGAAATGGGAATCTCGTGCTACATTTAACATCGGTGCAGACATGGGATGGTTGAACAATCGTATCGTGTTGACTACGGAATATTATCGGTCAAGGACATATAACATGCTTTATCTCTATGACGTTCCAACGCCTCCTTTTGTATTTGACAAGATGCTCGCCAATCTGGGTTCTATGTCCAATCGAGGATTTGAGGTTGGTTTGGGTGTTACTCCCATTCAACATAAAGATGTGGAGTTGAATGTGAATGTCAATCTCTCATGGCAGAGAAACAAGTTGATTTCCTTGAGTGGTGACCATAATGGAACTTACATGACTGCTTCTAACATCACCAGCATCGGTGGTTTGTTTGGAGCGGGAATCAATGGTGGAAACAACAATATTATCTATCAAATCGTAGGACAACCATTGGGCGTGTTTTACTTGCCTCATTGCACGGGACTTACAAAGAATCCAGATGATGGAACGTATGAATATGAGATTGAAGACCTTGACCATAATGGGGACATTAACATTGAGGATGGTAGTGATAGATATGTCGCTGGACAGGCTACACCTAAGATGACGCTTGGTTCAAACATCTCGTTCCGATATAAGGCATTTGATGTTTCCTTGCAGATGAATGGTGCCTTTGGACATAAGATATATAATGGTTCGGCGCTTTCTTATATGAACATGGGTAGTTTTCCCGATTACAACGTGATGAAAGAGGCTCCTGAAAGAAATATCTATGACCAAACAGCCACCGATTATTGGTTGGAAAGTGGAAACTATCTCCAATTCGACTATCTCACGGTGGGTTGGAATGTTCCCGTGAAGTCTAAATATATTCGTTCGTTGCGTGTCTCTTGTTCGGTTAACAATTTGGCTACCATCACCTCGTATAGTGGTAATACGCCAATGATTAATAGTTATGTGGTAGATAGCACCTTGGGTATCGACGACAAGCGTTCCTATCCTGCTTATCGAACATATAGTTTCGCTATCAGCATGTCGTTTTAAAGAGTTTGAATGATGAAAAGATTTGAAAACAATATCCAATTGAAGGGAAGAATGATGAAGCAAGGTATGATGCTTCTGTTTTTGCTTTGTCTAACGGCTTGTGATGTGGAAGACCCTAAAAGTTATTTGTCAGAAGAGAATGCGTATGCTGATGCAAAGAGCCTTTACGTGAATACAGTTGCCACCTTATATAATTATATAGGAGGAAACAAGGATTCTCAAGGATTGCAAGGAACATCCCGTGGAGTGTGGGATTACAATACGTTGACCACGGATGAGGCCATGACTCCTACTCGTGGCGGTGACTGGTATGATGGTGGCTATTGGGAAAACTTGTATTTGCATAAGTGGACTGAGGATGATAACGAATTGTATGAGACGTGGAAGTATCTGTATAAGGTGGTCATGCTTTGCAACTATTCTTTGGTTTCTCTTGATAAATATTCTCATCTTCTGACGGATAAGCAGTTGCAGGAATACAAAGCTGAGGTGAGAGGTGTTCGTGCCCTGTTTTATTATTACCTGTTAGACCTCTTTGGAAGAGTGCCTATTGTCGTGGATAGCAACATTTCAGTCAACGACGTAAAACAGAATAAACGAAGTGAAGTGTTTAAGTTTGTGGTCGACGAATTGCAATCTATCATGATGCAACTTCACGATGTACATAGCAACTATGTGGGAGCATATTATGGTCGCATGACGAGTTCAGTAGTGTTCTTCTTACTTGCCAAGTTGGCTTTGAATGCCCCCATCTATATGGATGATAATTGGACCGACGGGATAGCATTGGATGGAAAAGACATTGATTTCCCCATCAATCAATTTCACATGAATGCATACGAGGCAACGGTAGTTTATTGTGAGATGTTATCGGCAAGTGGCTATCGCCTTTCATATATATACGAAGATAATTTCTCGGTGTTCAATGAAAGTTCGAGAGAGAATATATTTACCATTCCAATGGATAAGACGATTTTCTCGAATATCTTCGATAATGTAGCCCGCTCATGTCATTATAATCATGGGTCGGCTCTTGGATTCGGGGCTCAGAATGGTTTTGCGGCAACGGTCTCTACGGTGAAGACATTTGGTTATAGAACGAAGGATGTTGATCCTCGTTATTATATGAATTTCTATAGTGACACGATACGTGTAGATGGAGTGCCAGTCAGATTGGATGATGGAGGGCTGTTGGCATATTATCCATTGGAAATAAAACTCGACGTTTCTGGTTCTCCCTATGAGAAAACAGCAGGGGCACGTATGTACAAATATCAAAATGATGAAACGAAAGCACAGAGGAACGACATTGTGCTATTCCGTTTTGCAGATGCATTATTGATGAAAGCAGAAGCGCTCTACCGCAATGGGAAAGATGGTTTGGCATTTTTGAATGAGGTCAGAGAAAGAGTAGGGGCTTCTCCTATCAAATCCATTGACGATTATATCTCGCCAGTCACGGGTAAGAAAGCAACAGTCAAGGGACAATGTATTCTTGATGAACGATTACGCGAATTGGTGTGGGAAGGATGGAGACGACAAGACCTCATACGCTTTGGCTTGTTCCATCAAGCATACGATCAACGCCCGCAATTACCAGGCGAGCAGAATGGCTATACTACCGTATTCCCCATTCCTCAAAAGGCTCTCGACTTAAATCATAACCTCACGCAAAACCCTGGGTATTGATTGCTTAAAGCAAACGTCATAGATATTTTTGTCTAAGGATTTTAGGATTCAAGGATTATTAAACGCTTCTATTGCTCTAATGTTTATAATATAGAAAAATCCTTCAATCCTAAAATCCTTAGACTTCAAATACTTAGAATCTCCTTAGGATGTCAAGGTCTAAATCTTGAATTATATACGGTATGGATGTCATTCTTGATATTCGTTGTATTGAAGTTGACAACATAACCAAGTTCACAGTTCATCAATCTCAGATAAGTATATAGTTGCTTCTCGAATAGGTTACGATATTCTGTTACAGATTTTAATTCAAGGATGACTCTATGATCGATTATGAGGTCTAATCGAAGATTAGGACAAAGTAAAGTACCTTTATAATATACAGGTACAGCTACTTGATTGTTCACTTCAAACCCTTGCTCTCTTAATTCATAAATCATGGCTGATTCATAAATACTCTCTAATAAGCCTGGTCCTAATTCATTGTAAACCTCATATATACAACCAATGATTTTGTAAGTATAGCTTCTGTCCATTTGTTTTTCAATAATGTATTAGATAAGTTGTGTTTTGTCTAAGGATTTTAGGATTCAAGGATTATTAAACGCTTCTTTTGCTCTAACGTTTAAAATACAGAAAAATCCTTCAATCCTAAAATCCTTAGACTTTATAATAGTCAGGAGAATTTATTCGTCTACTTGGAACAATGGGTCTTCTGGCATTACCATCGTTGGCTTTTGGTTGTATTGCTCCAATGTTTGGGCTGGAACATATTTTTTGTCGATAACGAGGCGGAAGAAATACTCGTTGAACCAACGGTTGGTCATAATCAAACAACCATTTACGCCACTTGAAGAACCCCATGAGTTCTCTACCTTCCATTTCTTTGGATTTCCTTGTTCGTCGAGGTCAACGGCAGTAAGCGTCATGGCATGGGTAGAACCACTATCGAACGTGGCGATACGTTGTGCCTTATCCATTCCGAATGTCGTTCCGAAAAGTGATTCATAGTCATAGTTCTCCGTGTCTAAATATCCGCGCTTGCGGTCGAATTGCTTACCTACGTCATAACTGGTATATAGTTTTCTTCCATCTTTCAATGAAGCAATGGCGAGTTTCGCAATGTCTTCCATTGGCAAGTTTAGGTATTTCCAGTTGTGTCCATCATATACGTGACGGTCGTATTCTACTTCGAAGGTCTTGTAATACGGGCGACGTGGGTCGTTCATCACCATGATAAACGTTCCGTTAATAGGGCCGCCAACCGTTGCTTGATAGAACTCTTTCGGCGTGTATTTCTTCGTTTCACCTACTGCCTTGCCGTTTTTGTTGGTAAAGGTATAAGTAAATTCCTTCACGGGTTCGCCCAATGTCAAGCAAAGCATGTTGTAAATCGTGCAAAGCATTTCTGCTTTTCTGTTTTGAATGGCATTGTTTTTTTGTTTCTTTGCTACCATGTCGCGCAATTCAAGTCCAAACTCACGCAATTTTGCTGCAATCATGCGTGAAGCCCTGCTGGTATTCTCTGCACTATATGTTTCTGGTTGAGCGCTCATCGGCACTAATCCATATTTCTCTGCCAAGTCGGATACACCGCAGAAAGTACCGCCATCGCCTAATGGATGATGGAAGAAGAATTGTACGCGAACATCATCCATCGGTTTGTTAGCGCAATCTATCACTCCCTGTAACATCAGGTTGGCTTTCTCCAACTGGTCGTAGAAGAAAAGGTAGTCGTGAGAAAACTCTACGGAAAGGGTATCTTCATGTGCCTTGGCAAAGTTGGCGCGTAAGACATTCAATCCCGAAAACATCCAACAACGTCCTGATGATTTCTGGTCGTGGATGGATTGCTTGGGAGTTTCAATACTAAATACGTTATCTACTGGTCCTTCGTTGGCAAAATTCTTTGCCAAGTTGTCGATGGAGTTTGCGGCAATGGCGTTAAACAATGCCTTGTTGGTTGGAGAGGCAGCATGACTTTTCTCCATCTTTTGCAACATTTGTGTGGAGATCCCTCCTTCACTTGTCTGTGCGTTGATACCCGTTGAAAGAACGAGGCACAGTCCCATGGTAATGATACTCTTTTTGTTCATCGTTTTGTATGATTGATAGTTTGGGCAAAGATAACGATTATTTTGCACATAACGAAACGAATGCATGAAAATAAAATCTCATGTTCGTGAAAAATTTTTGAAAAAAGCCGTTGTGTTTTGAACAACTATCGTGATTAATATGTATATTTGCAAATATAAACGTTTACGCGATGAAAAAGCACATTTTATATTTATGGTTATTATTGGTATCTGTGCCGATGTTCGGACAGGTATATCGTAATCCCATCATCCCAGGTTTCCATCCTGACCCCAGCGTGTGTAGGGTAGGAGATACCTATTATTTGGTGAATAGTTCGTTTCAGTATTTCCCTGGCGTTCCTATTTACGAGAGCAAGGATATGATTCATTGGCAACAGATTGGCAATGTTCTCGACCGTGAGTCGCAAATTCCATTGAAAGGTGCAACATCTTGGCAGGGTATTTATGCTCCTACCATTCGATATCATGAAGGTACATATTATATGATTACCACGAATATCGGAAACGGTGGTAATTTCATGGTAACGTCAAAAGACCCGAAAGGACCGTGGAGCGAACCGATTTGGTTGGAACAACAGGGTATAGACCCTTCTCTCTATTTCGAAAACGGGAAATGCTATATGGTGAGCAATCCAGATAATACCATTATGCTTTGTGAAATCAATCCCAAAACGGGAAAGCAACTCACGAAGAGTAAGGCACTTTGGCAAGGCACAGGTGGCAGATACCCCGAAGGTCCGCATTTGTATAAGAAAGATGGTTGGTATTACTTGTTGATTTCGGAAGGAGGTACGGAGATGGCACATCGGTTGACTATTGCACGAAGCAAGAATATTGATGGCCCATACCAATCCAATCCCGATAATCCTATTCTGACGCATTGTTCGTTAGCAGGACAATATAGTCAGATACAAGGAACAGGACATGGTGATTTGGTGCAAGCCAACAATGGTCAATGGTGGATGGTTTTCTTGGCTTATCGCAATTTCGGAGGAGCATATCATCATCTTGGACGCGAGACTTTCTTGGCTTCCGTTCAATGGGATAAAGGTGCATGGCCAGTAGTAAATGGTGGAAATCCCGTTGATACGGTGATGTTTGTAAATGAAGAACGAAGAATGAAGAATGAAGAATCATTATCTTCAAAAAAATCTCCATTAAACGATTCTTCATTCTTCATTCTTCATTCTTCACTTAAATGGTTGTATATCCAGAATCCCTTGATGGAGAATTATGAGGTGAAGGATGGCGTGTTAAGCTTGCATCCTCACGGTACATTGGCAGAGAATGATCGTCCTACGTTTAAGGGGGTAAGACAGGAAGATGTCAACCTCTTAGTAGAAACAGAAGTGAGTGCCGTACCAGATAAAAAGATGCCGATGAGAGCAGGTTTGTCGGTCTATCAGATTAACGATGGCTTCTTGACTTTTGGTGTGGAAAACAATTCCATTGTCCTGAGAGTGAAGTTGAAAACTATTGATTATGTGGTAGGAAGTATTCCTTTACCGGAAGCAACGCAAAATGTTAAATTGCGTATTATAGCTGATGAGAAACAATATGCCTTTGCTTATTCCATTGATGGAAACACGTATCATCCCGTGGGCAATATGGATTGTACATTGATGAGTACCGAAGTGGCTGGTGGTTTTACGGGAGTCATCATCGGGATGTTTGCCGAAGGCGATAATCCTACCAGTGCCGTAGATTTCAAGTATTTCAATTATCAAGACTTAGAGAGGTAAGAAGAGGGAGGTGAAGAATTAGGTAATTCACAATTAATAATTCACAATTCACAATTGAAGATTGAAAAATGAAGGTTAAGAGTAACCTCTTGCTTCTTACTTTCTTGCTTCTTACTTTCAAAAGCATATCTCTCACCTCTCCCTCCTCACCTCTTTTTCCCTCTATGAATAATAAAAACAAACAATTTACGTTTTTAAGATAAACAAAAAGTAACGTTACATTTAAATATATTGAAAAATGAAAAAGTATTTAGCAGAAATGTTCGGCACGATGGTGCTGGTGTTGAT
>OCTX012103850.1_pt1 | contig 20571 bp, 17 predicted proteins | sample 1539691 | NCBI WGS metagenome assembly OCTX01 (sample SAMN02144231, study PRJEB22623) | gut metagenome | biome: sheep rumen | host: Ovis aries | place: New Zealand
GGTGCTATATGTAAGCATCTGGTTGATAGATTCTACCCTATTTCAATTATAGAGAAAGACACCATTGTTGACATCTGCAGACAAGAGAAAGTAGATGGCGTTATCAGCAATGCCTCAGACCTCACAGCAGAGGTGGTCGCATACGTTTCTGAGCAGTTAGGCTTAAACGGCAACAGGTGCGATATCATTCAAGCCATTGAAAACAAAAGCCTCAGCAGGAAGAAGACTGCAGTCATCAAGGAGTTGTCTGCTATTGACTACTATCTTTACGATCATCAAGCGCCACACTTCTTACCTTGCATTATTAAGCCACAGTCTGGTGGTGGAAAGGTTGGTGTATCCTTCGCCAAGGATGAGAAAAGTTTTCAAGAAGGTATTGCCTATGCCAAAGCAGCAACAGATAGCCCAATACTGATTGAGCGCTTTATCGAAGGTAGTGAGGTTTCAGTAGAATCTATCTCCTTCCATGGTAAACACTATGTGATACAAATCACGGACAAGGTAACATCTGGTGCACCGCATTTCGTGGAATTGGCACATCATCAGCCATCACAGTTGTCTCAGCCTATTAAGCAAAAGATTACGCAAGCTACAATAGCCATTCTCGATGCACTGAACTTCCAGAACGGTGCATCTCATGTGGAGTTGAAAGTTACTGAACAAGGAGAGGTCTTTCTAATTGAAGTTAACGCAAGAGGCGGTGGAGACCATATCTCAAACAAGCTCGTTATGCTCAGCACGGGTTATGACTATGTCAAAGCCATGATTCATGTGGCACTCAACGATTTTGAGCCACCCGTTATTGGTGAAGGCGCATATTCAGGTATCTATTACCTGTGTCAGCAGACCAGTAAACTGCTTCCTTTATTTGAGAAAGATACTAATGAGAGTTGGATGACAGAGAAAGTTTTCGACAATCAAGCTTTGGTCAATAGCCTTGGCAATGCCACTCGAAACGGATACTTTATCTATCAGTCCGACCACCGCATATCATTAAACATATAATCTATGGAGAAGAAGAATGTAGTCGTATTAGGCGCAACAGGTTCATTAGGAACACATATAGCTGTCCACATGAAGAAATGTGGATACCAAGTATTCGCCGTAGGTCATCATAAGTCTGATAACGGATTTTATGCAGACTTCGGCATCACCTATTTGAGAATGGATATCAGCAACCCCAATGAGTTCATTCTTCTTCCACAAGAAAATGTATGGGCTGTATTCCATTTTGCTGGTGCACTGCCTGCAGTTATGGAGGGATTCAATGGTTCTTTATATGTTTCATCTATCATGCAAGGTACGCTGAACGTATTAGAATATTGCAGAAAGGTGAAAGCCGACAGAATCATTTTCCCACAATCACTTTACGATGTGAAACATCTGTTTGGCAGTAAGACGCCCATACCTGCTGATATGACTCATGTAGCTCCTATGGAAGGCGACCATGCTGTATATGTCATCTGTAAGAATGCTGCTGTTGACTTGATAGAGCACTACTACCAGACTTATGGCATCAAGCGCTTTGTCTTCCGTCTGTCACGTATCTATCTATATCATCCTAATCCATATACCTATACTGATGGTAAAAAAGTATTGGTATCTGATCGTTATCTAATTTATAGAGCTATGAAGGGGGAGCGCATGGAGATTTGGGGAGATCCTGACCGCTTGTTAGAAACTATCTCTATCTACGACTTCCTGCAAATCATGGAGAAGGCTGCTTCTGCTGATATTGATGGAGGATTCTATAATGTAGGTAGCGGAGGTAGCACACTTCGAGAGCGCATACAAGGTATTGTTGATGTCTTCTCACCAAAAGACAAACCTTGCGACATTGTCTATTGTCCGGAGAAACAGTCTGCCATGCAGTTCGTGTTAGATTATAGCAAGACCTCACAAGAATTGGGCTATAAGCCACAATATTCCTGGAAGCAATATCTTGAAGCATTCAAGCAAGAAATGGAGAAACAGCCGTTTGCTAAGATTTGGGGACGAGAAGAAGACTATTTTAATGGTTTATAATTCTGATAATGATGACAGAAGACCCTAGACCACTGATGGTCACCATCCGTTGTATCGCATACAACCACGAACGCTTCATCCGACAGTGTCTGGAGGGATTTGTGATGCAGAAAACCAATTTCCGTTTTGAAGCTATTGTGCATGATGATGCCTCAACTGATGGTACAGCGACTATCATTCGTGAATATGCGGAGAAATATCCTAATATTATTAAGCCCATTCTGCAAACAGAGAATCAATATTCTCAAGGTAAGAAGATTGGCGCTATCATGGAACAGCTATTCCCTCAGGGAAAATATATAGCTGAATGCGAGGGTGATGATTATTGGACTGATCCTGAGAAGTTGCAGCGACAGGTAGATTTCTTGGAAGCACATCCGGATTATTCAACTGTATGCAATCGCACAAAGCTCTATTCTGAATACCGCCAGCAGTATATCGGTGAGAATTGTTGCTACGACAAGAGTCAAACCATTGATGTTAGGGATATCATTCTTAAAGGTGGTCTATTTATTTCTACATGTAGTCTGCTGTATAGAAAATCTATTCTTCCTACCACACTGCCTGGCTTTTGGGAACGATGCCATGTAGGAGATTATCCTTTACAGATACATGCAGCTATGCAGGGAAAGGTTTACTATTTCCATGATGCCATGTCTGTTTATCGCGTTGAGAACACTGCATCATGGGTTGGACGCAGAGAGTCCATCAGTATTGACAAGTTAATTGCAACGGTGAAATCTGAAGTGCAAATGCTCAAAGGATTTGCAATGGCCAATCCTGCCTATAAGAGTATCTTCCTACAACGCATACGAATATTCATTAATACACAATATCCCTATAAGACCGCTTCTGAGGATGACCTAAAGAAATATATAGAGGCATTCCAAGAAGACATTTGTCAGTACGATGTTCTCTCAAAAATGGATTTGTGGATGCGTTCCTCCCGTTTCTATCTGTTGAGGGCATTACGCCCCTATAAGTTTATGCACCTATTGCAGAAGCTACACCTTATCTATTAAAGGCATTCACCCATTTCACCACCTCTTGCGCTTCCTCCTCAGTAATCACTTGATTCATGGGGATGGAAAGTTCCTGTTGGTGTATTTTCTCGGTGATAGGATACGAACGGTTGTTCCACTGCTTATAACACTCCTGCTGATGAGGAGGAATGGGATAATGTATCAGTGTCTGTATACCGTGTTCTGTGAGGAAAGTCTGTAGCTCGTCTCTTCGCTCACAGAAGATGGGGAACTGATGATACACATTGTGTTCGTCGGAAATGCGCTTAGGTAACGTAATCAAAGGATTATTGATATGACTATAGTAGTAGGCTGCCAACTGCTGACGCTTCTTATTATCTTCATCGAGATACTTCAACTTGACACCCAGCACAGCAGCGTCCATCTCTGACATTCTGCTATTCATGCCAACATACTTAAAGACATACTTCTTCTGGCTGCCATAGTTGGCAAGAGCACGGACAACATCAGCCAATTCTTTATCATTGGTGGTTACTGCTCCTGCATCGCCAAAGGCTCCCATATTCTTTCCTGGATAGAAACTATGCGCTGCGGCATCGCCTAAAGCACCTGTCTTGACACCGTTCCATCTACAGCCATGACTCTGTGCACAGTCTTCCATCAGTTTCAGATGATACTTCTCACAGAGTGCTTTTAACTCATCATTATAGGCGATACGCCCATAGAGGTGTACCGTCATGATGCCTCTTGTCTTAGGGGTTATTGCCTCTTCTATCCTATCAATATCTATCTCAAGATGTTCCCATGTTGGTTCCACCAATACAGGAGTAAGATGATTATCTGTAATAGCCAGTATGGTGGCAATATAAGTATTAGCAGGAACGATAATCTCGTCGCCTTCATGGAAGATGCCCAATTCCATATAACCTCTCAGTATCAGTTTCAAAGCATCCAATCCATTAGCAACAGCCACGCAGTGTTCACTACCGATATATCTGGCATAGTCTGCCTCAAACTGTTGATTCTCCTTACCCTGTAGAAACCAACCGGATTCTATCACGCTATTGATGGCAACCTTATATTCTTCGGCATGCGCCATCGTTATCTTTTGTATGTCGAGCAGCTTAACCATTACTTCTGCGATTTGATAAATTCCAGATACTCCTCATAAGTGCGGATGTAGTCATCTTCTTCATATCCGTGGCTAGCCAACACCAAACAGATGCTTCCTGAAGAGAAACCTTGTTCTGATGCCCAGATGCCTGGTGGCACGTGTAGTCCCCAAAAAGGACGGTTCAGTGTTACCGTTCGTTTGTTGGTACCATCATCCAGCACCACCTCAAAAGCACCAGAGGCAGCTACTATCAACTGATGGCACTGCTTATGGGCATGAGCACCGCGGTCCTCACCACTGGGAATATCATAAGAATAGAACACCCTGTTGATAGGAAACGGTACATGGATATTCTGATACACATACGTCAGGTTTCCTTCTGGGTAATGATATTTGTTCAGCTCATACAGTGAGCAGTCGAAGACACTTGCCATGGTTACTTGCCCTTCCTCCAGTTGGTGAATGTTTGATAATCGTACATATAATCGCTCTCGTCATAATCAGTCGACGAGAGTACGAGTGCCAAAGAGTTAGTAGAGAAGTTATTCATCGACCTCCAGATGCCTTTGGGGATGAACAATCCATAGTAGGAGCGGCTCAACTGGAAAGTCTGCTTCTGTTCTCCGTCGTCCACCTCCACATCAAAGCTACCCGACAAAGCCACAATAAACTCCTCATTAACTTTGAAAGCATGACCACCTCGCTCTATACCTCCAGGCACATCATATATCCAGTGTACCCTCTTGATATCAAAAGGTATCTGTTTGAATTGTTCGATGATGGAGAGGTTGCCTCGTACATCAACAATCTTTGGAAGCTCTATGAGCTTACAGTCTTCTACTTTCATCATAGGTTTTTATTAGAATAGGGTGTCAGCTATGGCGAAGGCTCTTTCTATTATGGGAGCCATATCATAATATTTATATTCAGCCAGTCGTCCGCCGAAGATGACATTCTTTTCTGCTTCTGCCATCTTGTGATACTGGTTATACAACTGCTGATTGCGCTCATCATTGATGGGATAGTAGGGTTCTATTCCGGGATGCCACTCAGTAGAATATTCACGAGAGATAACGGTCTTCGGATTCTTGTCTACATCAGCGCCAAAGCTTTCAAAGTGCTTATGCTCGATGATACGGGTATAAGGTATCTCGCGCTCTGTATAGTTGACTACAGCGTTGCCCTGATAGTTGGAAGTAGGTAGCGCCTCTGTTTCAAAACGTACCGTACGCCACTCCAAATAACCTAAGCGATAGTCAAAGTAGCGGTCTATCTCACCAGTATATACAATCTGATTTGCTTGTTCATTCCAAGCCTCACGATTCTCCAGATAGTCTACGCCCAATCGTACATCACAACCTTCTAATAATTTATTGATAAGTACGTTATAGCCACCTTCAGGTATTCCCTGGTAACGGTCATTGAAATAGTTGTTGTCAAAGACGAAGCGTACAGGCAATCGACGGATAATGAAGGCAGGGAGTTCTGTACAGGCTCTGCCCCACTGTTTTTCCGTATAGCCTTTAATCAGTTTCTCGTAGATATCTCTGCCAATCAGCAGCAGTGCCTGCTCTTCCAGATTACGAGGTTCTGTTACACCTTGTTGGTTTAACAACTGGCGAGCCTCAGCACGCTGTTCCTCAATCTTGGCAACAGCCTCAGCAGGAGTTCTTACACCCCACATCTGGTAGAACGTATTCATATTAAAAGGCAGGTTATACAACTTACCTTGATAGTTTGCCACAGGACTATTAGTGTAGCGGTTAAAGGGTACCAGCGAATTAACGAATCGCCAAATCTCCTCATTGTTGGTATGAAAGATGTGCGCTCCATAATGATGTACATGAATACCTTCAACATCTTCACAATAGACATTACCCCCCACATGTGTCCTACGATCAATCACGACACACGACTTGCCTGCCTGACGAGCTCGCCATGCGAAGGTGGCACCAAAGAGGCCTGTACCAACTATCAGATAATCGTATTTCTTCATAAACTCTTATAGCTGCTGCATGTCATACAGACGCTTGTAGTAGCCATTCTTAGCAATCAGTTCGTCATGCTGTCCGCATTCTACTATCTCACCCTCATAGAGCACGTATATCTTGCTGGCATTCTTGATGGTCGACAGACGGTGGGCAATGGCGATGGTGGTGCGCGACTTCATCAGGCGCTCCAGGGCTTCCTGTACCAGACGCTCCGACTCGGTGTCCAGTGCCGATGTGGCCTCATCGAGAATCAGAATAGGAGGATTCTTCAGAATGGCACGGGCAATGCTGACACGCTGGCGCTGACCGCCGCTCAGTCTGCCGCCACGGTCACCAATCATGGTGTCGTAGCCGTGTTCCGACTCCATAATAAACTCATGGGCATTAGCTATCTTGGCGGCCTCGATAACCTGTTCCATGGTAGCATTCTCCACGCCGAAGGTGATATTATTATAGAAGGTGTCGTTAAAGAGGATAGCCTCCTGGTTGACATTGCCTATCAGCGCACGCAGCTCAGAGATGCGTACCGACTTGATGTTCTTGCCGTCGATGAGCACTTCGCCGTCCATCACGTCGTGATAGCGGGGAATGAGGTCTACCAGTGTCGACTTGCCAGAGCCCGACTGTCCCACCAGTGCGATGGTTTCTCCCTTGGGCACTTTCAGGTTGATGTTCTTCAGTACGGGACGGCCCTCTGTGTAGCTGAACGACACGTTGCGCAGTTCAATGTCCTTCTCGAACGAAGGCATGGGCTGTGGTTCTGCAGGTTCCTTGATAGGGTTGTCAGCCTTGAGGATGAAGTCGATGCGGTCCATAGAAGCCAGTCCGATAGGTATCTGGTAGGTAGCCTTCGACAGGTCCTTTAGCGGGTTGATGACACTATACAGGATAACCATGAAGAAGATAAACGTTGGAGCATCTATCAGGTTCGACGCGTTCAGAATCAGATAGCCGCCAAACCACAGGACGATAACGATGATGATGGTACCCAGAAACTCCGACATGGGGTGGGCGGCACTCTGGCGTATAGCCATGGCGTTGACGTCGTTTCTGTATTCTTCGTTGATGCTGATGAAGCGCTGCAGCATCTTGTGCTCGGCAATGAATGCCTTGATGATGCGTAAACCGCCCAGCGTCTCGTCGAGTTGTGCCAGCATGTCGCCCCAGCGGTTCTGGACGGTGGCCGACTGCGACTTCAGCTTACGGCTTACCTTGCCCATAATCCAGCCGGCCAGCGGAGCGACGATGATAACGAATACCGTCAGCTGCCAGCTTACTGTCAGCATGGTAGCAAAACATACGATGATGGCGATGGGCTGGCGTATCAGCATGTCGATACTGCTGGTGATGGAGTTCTCTACGGCTCCCACGTCGGCCGACATGCGCGCTATGATGTCGCCCTTGCGCTCCTCCGAGAAGAAACTCAGCGGCAGCTTCAGCACTTTCTCATACACCTCGATACGGATGTCGCGGACTACACCCGTGCGCAGTGGTATCATGATGGCTGACGAGGCGAAGTAGCCAAACGTCTTCAGACCGGTCATGATAATCAATGCCATACCCATATAGACCAGTGTCAGGAATGCACCATTGACGGCTATCAGTTCCTGCACCCACGCATAGGCATTGTTCACCACAAGGTCTTTGTCCAGCGTGTCCCATGTCCAGGGCTTATAGGTGTAGACGGCTGTATCTATCTTAAAGAGGATGTTCAGAATAGGTATCAGCACAGCAAAGGAGAACACGTTCATCCACTGTGACAGGAAGTTGATGACTACCGACCAAGCCAAGTACTTGCGGTATGGCTTGAGGTAGCGGTCCATGACCGAGAAAAACTGTTTTAGCATATTCTTGATGTCTTTTGGCTACAAAGGTAATAATTAATTATGAATTATCAGTAACCAATTGAGTATTTTTCAACTATCAACTATCAATTTTCAACTATCAACTACCTCAGTCTGTCCTGCGTCATGCGCTCCATATACTGTTGGATGATGGCTTTCAACTCACGCTCCATCTGTGGCTGGATGTTCTTGCCGTCTTCCGTCTTCCATTTTCCGTCTTCCATCAGGTTGTGCTTCATCAGCGAGTCACTGAGGGCATAGATGCCACGGGTGCTCTGACCGTCAAACTGCAGCACATGGCCGTGTTTCACATACTGGTAGATGCCGCCCATATAGTTCACTGCCCACGTGTCTTCTGCGGGGGTGTTCAGCAGGTCAATGCCGAAGCCGAAGAAGGGTTTGGGGTAGTGTAGCATGCCCATCACTGTCGGCAGTATGTCAATCTGTTGGGCTATCTTGTCCAGCACCTGTGGCTCGCGTCCAGGCTCATATATAATAATAGGTGAACAGAATCCGCCTAAGTCGGTCTGATATTCCGCATGGTCACTCATGTTGGTGTGGTCGCTGGTTAGCACAAAGATGGTATTCTTGAACCAGGGTTCACGGCTCACAGTCTCAAAGAACTTGCCGATAGCCATATCGGTATAGCGGATGCACTTGTGGATCTCCAGACTTTCTTCAGGGAACCGCTGCTTGTACTTTTCGGGAATGGCAAAAGGATGGTGGCTCGACGCGGTGAAGACTGCCGTCATAAACGGTTCTTTCATCTCCGACATCTTCGTGGCATAGTATTGCAGGAAAGGCTCGTCCCAGATGGCCCACATGCCATCAAAGTCGTCGTCGCCACCAAAGCGCTTGTCTGCATCATAGTCTTCCCGACCGTAGTAGTCCTGGAATCCAGTGCTACGGGCAAAGGCCTGGAAACCCATCGAGCCGCGCTGGGCTCCATGGAAGAAAGCTGTCTGGTAGCCCTCCCCAGCCAGCAACGAGGCAATGCCGTCGACATGGTTCATGGAGGCGGGTGTCAGGAAGAACGGCTCTACAAACATGGGGATGCTGCTTAGAATGGACGGCATGCCGTCTATCGACTTGCGACCATTGCAGTAGCTGTGGCTGAAGGTGATGCTCTTGGCTATCAGTGAGTCGACGCAAGGGGTGTAGCCGTGATAGCGACCGTTCTCCAGCGTCTTGTTCAGTGCACCGATATACTCTCTGCCGAAGCTCTCCACGATGAGCACCACCACATTCTTCTTGGTCATCGGCACCGAGTCGTTGGGTACATGTATAGGATTGTAGATGGCTGTCATCTCCTGTTCATCGCTATAATAGTTGGGCACCACAAAGACGGCCTTGCCGATGGTGCGATACAGGGAGAACGGTGTGTTGAGCACCAGTGCCGCCTCGGTAGGACGGTTCACATACTGGTTGGCATTACTGATGGTGATGGGACGCACGGCAGAGGTAAAACCTCCGCGGATTCCGGCTACCACAAAGGGGGCTATCAGCAGCAGCGACAACAGGCTTGCCACGTTATAGTGCCACAGGCGAAACTCGTTATTTCTATTCGTGGCTACCTTTCTGTAAAGACGGTAGGTACACCATAGCAGTAGTACAAAGAGTATCAGCAGATAGAAGTGTCTGAACGTCTCTGTCAGGAAGATGCTGCCCAGATTCCCTTCGTTCGAGAACTCGTCAAAGACAGTTGTCGTGGTGCGTCGCATGGTAAATTGGAAATACACCGCGTCGCAGAGGTTCATGGCGAGTGCCAGACCGTTGACGGTGAGAAACAGTCCGCGGCAGATTTTCTGATAGACGGGTTTTGTCACCACCTGGTGCAGGGGCAACAGCATCAGAACGATATAGAGCGAGTTGGTCACCATGATGGCGCTGGTGTCAAACATCAGTCCGCCACCCAGCATCTCCAGCAGGTGCCCACCTGTCAGGTTGGCAGAAAAGTAGCTCCAGTTCTCCAACAAGAAGGTTATGCGTGCTATGAAGTACAGCACATAAGCCAACAGCAGGTTATACAAGGTAGTCGCCAGTGGCGCCAACAGCCTCAATCGTCGGTAGTTCATATAATCTCACCTAATAGTGTTGCACTCGTACTTCCTGTGATGCGCACACGCACCGTCTCGCCGATGTGGTGCGAACCCTTGTTGACGACGACGGCCTTGTTCTGCTCCGTACGTCCCATCAGCTGCTCACGGCTGCGCTTTGAGAAGGCCTCCAGCAGTACGTCAAACTCCTTGCCCTCGTCTTTCTTGTTCTGCTGGGCAGAAATCTCCGTCTGTAGGGCTATCAGCTCGTTCAGTCGGCGTATCTTCTCTTCGTCGGCGATGTCGTCGGGCAGATGTTTCGAGGCATAGGTGCCTGGGCGCTCTGAGTATTTGAACATAAAGGCGGAGTCGTAACCCACCTCGCGCATCAGCGACAGCGACAGCTGGTGGTCCTCCTCCGTTTCTGAGTGGTAGCCCACAAAGATGTCTGTCGACAGGCCGCAGTCGGGAATGATACGACGAATGGCTGCCACACGGTCCAGGTACCATTCGCGGGTGTACTTACGGTTCATCAGTTTCAGGATGCGGTCCGAACCACTCTGCACGGGCAGGTGGATATGCTTGCAGACGTTAGGAACCTCAGCGACTACGCGCAGCGTCTCGTCACTCATGTCCTTGGGGTGACTCGTGGTAAAGCGGATGCGCATCTCGGGGGCCTCCTCAGCCACCTTCCTCAGTAACTGCGGAAACGATGTTCCATCGTTCCCATGATAGCTATTGACATTCTGCCCCAGCAGCGTCACCTCCTTGAAGCCACGGTCGCGCAGGTCGCGCACCTCTCTTAAGATGCTCTCCACGTCGCGGCTACGCTCACGACCACGGGTGTAGGGTACGATGCAGTAGTGGCAGAAGTTGTTGCAACCACGCATGATGCTCACAAAACCGCTGATCTTCGCACCGTGCAGGCGCTGTGGCACCACGTCACGGTAGGTCTCTGTCGTCGACAGTTCTATGTTTATCGCCTTATGTCCCAATTCGGCCTGTGCAATCAGGTCGGGCAGCGACATATAAGAGTCAGGACCAGCCACTAGGTCGCAGTGGTGGTTCTCCAGCAGGTCGTCCTTGACGCGCTCGGCCATACAGCCCAGTACGCCGATAATAAGGCCGTTAGCTGTTAGCTGTTGGCTGTTAGCTCTCTGACGCTGACGTTTAATGGCGTCCAGCGCATCCAGGCGGTGGTATATTTTCTGTTCCGCATTGTCGCGTATCGAACAAGTGTTTAGGAATACGGCATCAGCCTCATCCAACTCCTCTGTTGTCTCGTAGCCAGCCATCTGCATGACTGATGCTACGACCTCTGAGTCTGCCACATTCATCTGGCAGCCATAAGTCTCAATATACAGTTTCTTCATAAATAGTCTTTTTTCAGCTGCAAAGGTAGTGCAAACCGAGTGAAAAACCAAATTTATTTGAGTTTTTCACTCGGCGCAGCCTACTTTCCTTTTCTGTATGTCTGATGACTAATAGGCATGTCCGTCGGCAATCTCCTCCTTGTCGAGTTTCTTCTTGTCGAGTGCATACCATGCGTAGGCGATATAGGCCACCACGAAGGGTATGAACAGGCTGACGACGGCCATAGTGCGCAGCGTGAACTCACTGGAGCAGGAGTTGGCAATGGTCAGCGACGACTGCAGGTCGGCAGTAGAGGGGTAGTAGGCCGTGTGGTTCCATGCTGACATGAGCAACAGGGGCAGCACGACGAGTACGACACCTATGCCTGCAGGCCAGATGCCCTTGATATAGTCTTTGGAAACAATCGTCTTGCCGATGGCATAAAGTACCATGAAGACACCCAAGAGGAACAGGATGGTGAGGTACCACATGTCAATGAAGTTATGCAGGTACTTGTAGGGCTCCATGAAGATGACACCCTCATCGTTGTACGCATAGCCGTCCTTCACCAGCAGGTGGACGAGGTAGGCAATGAAGAGGATGAGGAAGGGCACGGCATTGCCGATGAGGCGCACACTGGCGCGACAGCGGATGTCTTCGTCGTTCACATTATTAATAATGTATAGGGTGCCCAGCACGCGTGCCAGAAACATGACAGCCAGCCCGAAGACGAGTACCCACGGGTTGAGCAGGGCGTCGAGACCATGCGAAGCGTTGGCCCACCGAGAGATAGCCTCCCCCGACCCCTCTAAAAGGAGGGGAGAGAGCATGGAGTTCTTGGTGACGATGAAGTTGCTGCCTTCAAAGAAGGTTGCGACGGCTCCACCTAACAGCAGGGGGCCTATCAGTCCGTTGATGATGAGAAACCATTGGAAAGTCTTGGCACCCAGAATGTTGCCCAACTTGTTCTGAAACTCGTAGCTGACGGCCTGCAGAACGAAGGTGAACAGGATGGCCATCCAGAGCCAGTAGGCTCCGCCAAAGCTGGTGGAGTAGAAGAGGGGGAAGGAGGCAAAGAAGGCTCCGCCAAAGGTGACCAGCGTGGTGAAGGTCAGCTCCCATTTGCGACCTGTAGAGTTGATGACGAGTCGGCGACCTTCCTCAGTATATCCTAACGAACGTACCATGGAGTTGGCACCCTGTACGAAGAGCAGGAATACCAGCAGGGCTCCCAGCAGTGAAACCAGGAAGCACCAGTAGTGTTGCAAGAAACTATAGGTAATCATAATTGTCATTTTTCAATTATCATTTCTCAATGAGGCCATCGGCCGTATAATGTGGTCCCTTTTTAATCTGCTTGAGCATGATGTTAATCTCCACACAGAGCATCAGCGTGAAGAGGAACAGGAAGAGGAAGAAGGTCAGTGCCACCGAACAGCTCTCGATGTCGCTGACGCCTACCCATGTGGGTAGCATGTCCTGAATGGTCCATGGCTGACGTCCGAATTCAGCTACCAGCCATCCGCTCTCTGAGGCAATATAGGCCAGGGGGAGTAGCAGAATGGCCACCCAATAGTGCCAGGCGGGCAGTGCTGAAATGTCGTGGTTGTCGGCCTGTGTCTCAGGCAGGATGCCAATGGTGGCCAACAGGCGGCTTGTGATGACAGACAGATAAGGTATCTTGAAGGCCATGATGCACAAGACGGCAAAGAAGAGGATGAACAGACACCCTGCGCCCACCATGATACGGAAGGCCCAGAAGTTAATCCAAACGGGTGGTACAGCGTCGTGCTTGTCTTTCATATAGCCATAGCCGAAGTAAGGCATGTTCTCGTTGAGTGTCTGTAGCTGTTGGGTAAGAACAGCATCGGCAGCCCCCTCAGCCTTGGCCTTGCGATAGGTCGCCAAAGCATTGATGGCCATCTTTCCACGCACAATCTTCTCATCGACAGAGGGTTCTTCCGTGCCGTCAGCTTTTGTGTAGCCGTTGAGGATGTCGTCGATGCCAGGTACGAAACCGTGGAAGTCGTTGGTAGCCATAAACGACAGCATGTAAGGCATCTCGATGCCAGGCACCACCGTGAGCCCTTGGTCGTAGCCTCCGTCGTACAAAGCCTCCATAGCGGCGAGCTTCATGGGCTGCACCTTGGCTACGCTCTGTGCCGACTGATGGCCCGTCATGCCGGCTCCTAACGAAGCGATGAGGCCTACGACAGCAGCAATCTTGATGCTCTCCTTGGCCAGACGTATCTCGCGCTTCTTCATCAGATACCAGCACGAGACGGCAACGACGAAGACGGCACCGATAATCCAGGCAGAGATGACGGTGTGACAGAACTTGTCGATGGCAAAGGGCGACAAGGCCACGTCGAGGAAGCTGACCATCTCGTTGCGCATGGTGTCAGGGTTGAAGGCACAGCCCACAGGATACTGCATCCACGCGTTGGCCACCAGAATCCACCAGGCGGAAATGGTGGCGCCAAGGCCTGTCAGCCAAGTCGATGCGAGATGGAATCCAGGCGATACCTTCTTCCATCCGAAATACATGACGGCAACAAAGGTGGACTCCATAAAGAAGGCCACAATGCCCTCAATGGCCAGAGGTGCACCGAAGATGTCGCCGACAAACCAGGAGTAGTTGGACCAGTTGGTGCCAAACTCAAACTCCAGGATGATGCCTGTGGCTACGCCCATGGCAAAGTTGATGCCGAAGAGGCGCTGCCAGAATTGGGCCGTGTCTCGCCAGAAGGTATCGCGTGTACGGTACCAACAAGTCTCAACGATGCCCATCACTACGGCGAGTCCCAGCGTCAGAGGTACGAAGAGCCAGTGGTAGATGGCTGTCAGCGCAAATTGTGCTCTTGCCCAGTCGATGGCCCCGCTGTCAATGGTTAGAAATAAGTTGTTCATAGCATTATTGTTTTAGGATTTTGGTAGCCACAAATTCTGATTCCTTGCCCTCGTCAGCATGGGTGCTGATGTAGTTGGGGAAGAAAAACACTTTCAGAACGGCAAAGATGATGAACAGCTTAATCAGAATGATAGCCCAGAGCGTACGCCCCAGCGTCATCTGGCGGAAACCTTCGCGATAGAAGTTGAAAGCCTTGTATAGCCAATTGTTTTTGTCCATCATAATGCCTTTTATAGCGTTAATAATGTTGCAAATATAGTAAATATTTTCAAAACTGCAAATTTTTCTTTGCTATTTCATAGAAAAAGTTTAACTTTGCAGCATGTTTTCGAAAACAAAAATCTTTTGAACTATGAATAATAAGAAAATTGTACTGCCCTTAGTGGCTGTCATCGTGTTGCTGGTTGCAGGTGTTGCTTATCTTGCTTATTCTCTCAATCAGGAGAAACAGGTAAACAAGGATATGCAGGAACTGGCTGTTCTTGAGAAGCAAGAAATGGAAAATGAGTATCAACAGTTTGCTGATCAGTACAGCGAGATGAAGACACGCATCAACAATGACTCTATCGTTGCCCAGCTGACCCGTGAGCAGGAGCGTACCCAGCAGTTGCTGGAAGAACTCCGCAAGACGAAGGCTGACGACGCTGCAGAGATTACCCGTCTGAAGAAAGAACTGGCTACCGTTCGTGCCGTGCTGCGCAGCTATGTGCTCCAAATCGACTCGCTGAATCAGTTGAATGCAGAGCTGATGGACGAGAACAACCGTGTGCGCTCTGAGTTGGAGATTACCAACCAGCAGAACATGGCGCTGGCATCGAGCAACATGACGCTGTCAGAGAAGGTCGCTATCGCTTCGCAACTGAATGCTACGAATATCTCGCTGACCCCGCTGAACAAGAAGGGCAAGAACAACAAGCATATGAAGAAGGCCCGCTCACTGCTCGTTTCCTTCAATATCGCTCGCAACGTGACGGCTGCCAATGGCACCCGCGAAATCTTTATTCGCATCACCACTCCTATGGGTGAGGCACTCAATGGTGGCGGCACATTCAACTATGAAGACCGCCAGCTGGCCTACAGCATCAAGCGCTCTATCGACTATAGCGGTGAAGAGACTTCTGTTACTGGCATGTGGCCTGTCAACGAGACACTGTCTGGTGGTTCTTACAACGTCAGCATCTTTGCTGATGGCAATATGATTGGCTCAAGAAACTTCACGTTCGAGAAATAAATGATTAGGTTATTATCTGTTTGCTGTTGGCTATTAGCTGTTGGCATATCACCTGTTGAGGCTCAGCGCGTTCTGAGCCTTGATAGCTGTCGGGCCATGGCCTTGCGCAACAATAAGCAAATGAGTGTGCAACGTGTCAAGCAGGAGGTAGCCAAGAACCTCCGCAAGTCGGCACGTACGAAGTATCTGCCTCATGTGTCTGCTGCAGGTGGTTATCTCTATACCAGCAAGGAGATATCGCTGCTCAGTGACGAGAGCAAGGATAAACTGTCGAACCTGGGCACCAACGGTGTCAACCAGCTGCAGACGGGACTGGCTTCGGCTATGCCTGTACTGAGCGCCTTGTTTGGTGGTACTGCTCCCGTGACATCTATGATGAATGGCATGGCGGGCACGCTGAACCAGATAGGGCAGGGCATCGTCGACGAGTTGCACACGGATACGCGCCACATGTTTGGCGGTGCCATCCTCGTGACACAACCCGTATTTATGGGTGGTGCCATCGTGGCAATGAACAAGATAGCGGATATTGGCGAAGAAATGGCGGCCAACTCGGCCGATGCTCGTCGCCAAGAGACGCTCTACCAGATAGACCAGGCCTACTGGCAGGTGGTGTCGCTGCGCCATAAGCAGAAGCTCGCTGAGGGTTTTCTTGGACTGGTGAAGAAGCTGGACGGCGACGTACAGAAGATGATTCGTGAGGGTGTCGCTACCCGTTCGGAGGGCTTGAGCGTCAGCGTGAAAGTCAACGAGGCTGAGATGGCTGTCATGAAGGTCAACGACGGACTGATACTGTCGAAGATGCTGCTGTGTCAGCTCTGCGGACTGCCCGTCGACGAGCAGGTGACGCTGGCTGACGAAGAGAAGGAAGAGATTGTCGTGACGGGCGAAGCAAGGACTGCCGCTCAAACCGACATGATGCTTTCGAACCGTCCGGAGCTGAAGATGCTGCAGAACGTGGTGGACATCAGTCATCAGACCACCAACCTCCTCAAGGCAGGCAATCTGCCGCAGGTGATGCTGGTAGGTGGCTATTCGGTGTCGAATCCTAATGTGTATAACGGTTTCCAACGTAAGTTCAGTGGCGCATGGAACGTGGCCGTACTGATGCGTATACCCATCTGGAACTGGGGCGACGTAGCTTATAAGGTGCGTGCCGCCAAGGGGGCAGCCACTATCGCTACCCTGGAACTGGAGGAAGCCCGCGAGAAGATGGAACTGCAGTTGAGTCAGAGCAACTTCCGTGTGAACGAGGCCGACAAGAAACTGGAACTGGCGAAGGCCAGTCGGCAGAAGGCTGAAGAGAACCTTCGAACGGCCAACCTGGGATTCCAGGAGGGCGTCATCTCGTCGACAACGGTCATGGAGGCACAGACTGCCTGGCTGCAGGCGCAGTCGCAGTATATCGACGCTGAGATTGATGTGCAGCTGAGTCGTGTTAACCTGCAGAAGTCGCTGGGAACACTGAGATAAATTGTAAATAGTAAATCGTCAAATAGTAAATATAAAGATGAATGCAAAAACGCAACATAACAACATTCTGCTGGCTATCATAGGTTTCGCCACAGTGGTGGTCATCGTTGGTGTCATCGGATTCTTTGCCTTCTCCCGTAAGCCAGAGGTAATACAGGGACAGGTAGAAGTCAGCGAATATCGCGTGTCGAGCAAGGTGCCTGGCCGTATCCTGGAGATACGCGTCAAGGAGGGTGACTTCGTCAAGGTCGGCGACACGCTGGCAATCCTCGATGCTCCTGAGGTGCGTGCCAAGATGGAGCAGGCCCAGAGTGCACAGGATGCTGCCTCGGCGATTGAGCTGAAAGCACAGAACGGTGCCCGTGAAGAGCAGATTCGCGGTGCCTACAATGTGTTACAGCAGGCCAAGGCCGGCGTAGAGATTGCCGAGAAGTCATACAAGCGCATCCAGCGCCTCTTCGATGAGGGCGTTGTCAGCGAACAGAAACGTGACGAGGTGTATGCCCAGTATAAGGCGATGGAGGCACAGATGCAGGCTGCCCAGAGCCAGTATGACATGGCGGTGAATGGTGCCCGTCGCGAGGACAAGCTCGCTGCTGCTGCCCAGGTGGGACGTGCCAAGGGTGCCGTACAGGAAGTGAACTCGTATATCCACGAGACAGTACAGATTGCCCAGATGGAGGGAGAGGTCATGGACATCTACCCCAAGCAGGGTGAGTTGGTAGGTACTGGTTCGCCTATCATGACCATTGCCGTCATGAAAGATATGTGGGGAACGTTCAGCGTCCGTGAAGACCAGTTGGCAGACATGAAGGTGGGCGACACGTTTACCGCCTTTGTTCCTGCTTTCAATAAGGATATCCAGCTGAAGGTGTACTCTCTGAAAGACGAGGGCTCTTATGCTGTTTGGCGTGCCACGAAGGCCAATGGTCAGTATGACCTGAAGACCTTTGAGGTCAAGGCCCGTCCGGTAGAGAAGTTTGAGGGACTGCGTCCTGGAATGAGTCTGGTTATTAAGAACTGACGATGTTGCTGATGCTGCGTCGGATATACGAGTTGTCGTTGAGGGAGTGCAAGATATTCATGCGCAACCCCATCTACGTATTCTGCATGGTGGTGTTCCCGCTGGCAGTGATGGTCTTCTTCACCTCTATGCTGGAGAACGGACAGCCGCAGGATATGCCCATAGGTGTGGTAGACCCTGACAATTCGTCGACGACACGTGCCTTGATACGTCGCCTGGATGCCTTCCAGACCAGTCAGGTAGTTGCCCGCTATCCTTCTGTCAGTGCCGCACGCCGTGCCATACAGAATAATGAGATTTTCGGTTTCATCTATTTCCCCCAGGGAACGACAGAAAAACTGCTGAGTGGCAGACAACCCAAGATCTCGTTCTACTATTCGATGACGTCGGTTACTGCCGGTTCGTTGGTGTTCCGTGACTTGAAGACAATAGCCACATTGGGCTCTGCCGCTGTAGGACAGGCCACGATGCGTGCCCGTGGATTTACGGACAGCCAGATTAAGACATTCCTGCAACCCATAGCCATCGACCTGCATCAGATAGGCAATCCGACGACAGACTATAACGTCTTCCTGTCGACGATGATGGTTCCTGGCATTATGATGCTGTTTATCTTCCTCATCACGACCTATGCCATTGGTACGGAACTGAAGTTCAACCAAGGTAAGCAGATTATGCTGATGGGTGGCAACAGCATCATGGTAACGCTCATCGGCAAGCTGTTGCCCCACCTGCTGATATGGCTCACGCAAGTGTTCTGCTATAGCTTTTACGTCTTTGGCATCCTGGAATTCCCCCATCCTGGAGGTACGGGAATGATAGTGCTGCTCAACCTGCTGATGGTCTTTGCCGCCATGGGCTTTGGCATCTTCGCCTTCGGACTGATGCCTTCGCTGCGCATGTCGATGAGTGTCAGTTCGCTGTGGGCGGTGCTCAGTTTCTCAATGGCTGGTACGGCATTCCCCGTTATGGGAATGGACGGCCCCTTGCAGGCGTTGGCATGGCTCTTCCCCCTGCATCACTATTGTGTAATCTATGATACCTGCGTGCTCAATGACTTCTCGCTGCTCGATTGCTGGTGGCATGTGGCTGCTATGCTGGCCTTTATGCTGTTGCCGATGCTTGTGGCAGGAAAGATCAAGAACGCTATGCGTACCTATGTATATATCCCCTAACGACGCAGACCAATGAAAATAGAAGATATCCTAACGACGATCAAAGAGGGCTGCCGCGACGCAGCACGCATCTGGCGTGACGAGTTGCTGCGGAGTATCAAAGATGAGGGTGTCATCATCTTCTTCTTTGTTGTGCCCTTGGTCTATCCGTTGCTCTATTCGTGGATATATAATAATGAGGTGGTACGTGAGGTCCCTGTGGTGGTGGTAGACAATAGCCACTCTCAGCTGAGCCGTAAGTTTATCCGCATGTGCGATGCGTCGCCCGATGTCAAGGTGGTGGCCTTTGTGGACGATGTCGATGAGGCCAAGATGCTGATAGGACGTAACGTGGCGATGGCACTCTATTACATCCCCTCCGATTTCCAGACGCGCATCTATCGCATGGAGCAGGCTACCATAAGCGTCTATTGTAACATGAGTCTGGTGCTGTGTTATAAGGCTGCTTACCAGACGGCACTCATGGTGTCGCAGGAGATGAACAGTGAGATACAGATTCAACTGTCGGGAAAGTATACCAAGCGCGAGGAACAGATACAGGCGATGCCCTTGGAGGCTGACGGACAACCGCTGTTCAGTCCGGCAGGAGGCTACGGCTCGTTTGTGCTGCCTGCCGTGCTCATGCTGATTGTCCAGCAGACACTGGTGCTGGGTATTGGTCTGTCGGCAGGTACTGCCCGCGAGAGCAACCGCTTCCAGAACCTGGTACCCCCAGATCGCCGCTATTATCATGGCATGTTCCGCGTGGTGTTTGGCAAGGCGATGTGTTACCTGATGATATACATCCTGATGGGTGCATGGCTTACCATCATTGTACCGCGGCTGTTCCATTTCCCCTGTCTGGCCCACTGGCAAGACTTGTTGGCCATCATGCTGCCCTATACGCTGGCCTGCATCTTCTTTGGTATGACGGTGAGCTGTCTGGTACGCTATCGTGAGAACGTGATGCTCATCATTGTGTTCGTCTCTGTGCCGTTGCTGTTCCTGACAGGAGTGTCATGGCCGCAGACGGAGATTCCTGGTTTCTGGCAGGGCGTGTCAAGTCTGTTCCCCTCAACCTTTGGTGTGCGTGCCTATATCCGTCTGAACTCTATGGGCGGTACGCTGAGCGACGTACTCACGGAGTACCGCATACTCTGGTGCCATGTGGTGGTCTACTTCATTGTGGCCTGTCTGGTCTATCACCACCAGGTGAATCTGGCTCGCCAGCACGCAGCAGAGGCAGAGTAAAACAGATTTCCACCTGAAGGAGTCGTATTATGAAAGAAACGTTAGAATTCTTTTAATCTCATTTGTCTTTATCTCTTTTTTATATGATCAGTTTCACACGGAAGCCGCGCTTGGTCTCTTCCTCTATCACCTGGCGGCACTGCCCGGAGAGTTCGCTGCGATGGGCATCGTTCAGCGGCGT
>OCTX012031556.1_pt1 | contig 20554 bp, 16 predicted proteins | sample 1539691 | NCBI WGS metagenome assembly OCTX01 (sample SAMN02144231, study PRJEB22623) | gut metagenome | biome: sheep rumen | host: Ovis aries | place: New Zealand
AAAAAAGGCCGTCATTTGTGACAGCCTTTTTATTTTATCAATTATTTAGTTTTTTGCCAAATTCTAAGCGTTTGCCAAACCCTTAAGTTCTTCAAGCATCTTAGGAAGGTCGCTTGCCATGTTATCATTTGTGAACTGGCAGGTTCCAACCTTTTCGTGTCCGCCTCCACCGTATTTAAGCATCAGGCTGCCGACATTTACTTTGCTGGTCTTATTCAAAATGCTGTAACCAACAGCTGCTGAACAACCCTGACCACCGCGTCCGCTAACAATCCATGCAGAAATATTCTGTTCCGGATACATAGAGTAAATCATAAAGCGGTTACCGGTGTAGATAGGGTCAACTCCGCGCAAATCAGAAATAATCAAATTGCCTTCAACAACAGTATGGGCTTTAACCATTTCCTTAAATTTTTCTGTCTGTTCGTTGTAAACTTCGATTCGTTCCTTTACATCCGGCATTGAAAGAATTTCATCAGTTGATTTATCGCGGCAGGCTACCATCAGTTTTTCCATCAGCTGATAATTTGAAACTGTGAATTCCCGCCAGCGTCCAAGACCAGTACGAGGGTCCATCAAAAAGCCTACGAGTATCCAGCCTTTTGGATTCTGGATTTCGTCGATTGTAAGATTTCCGGAATCAACTTTATCTACGGCAACCATAATATCATCAAAGTTAGGGAACTTTTCTTTGCCACCGTAATATTCATAAATGATTCGTGCACAAGAAGGGGTAATGCGGCTTTCTCCCTTGTATTTTCCTTCAAGCTGATTTCGCTCAAATTCGCTGGAATGATGATCAAACCAAAGTCCACAGCCTTCTACAAATGGAACGTTTGCAAGACAGTCGTTGCTGTCGATTGGTACGAGCCCGTCTTGCAAATCTTTTGGATGTGCGAATTTCCAGTGGTCAATAATACCGGCTTCCAGAAGTAAAGCACCACAAGCCAGTCCATCAAAATCGGAACGTGTAACAAGTCTCATTGCCATAATTTTCCCTCTATCAATTTTGGATTAGTTATATTTTAACATTGAAATTCAGAAAAAGGAAATTTAAAAAAACAAAAAAAAACGTAGGGGAAATATCTGATGGTGCAAAATTAAATTGAGTAAAACGTTTAACTAGTTAAGGTGGTTTACCTAACTTGGTAGTAAAATCTTCGTTTTTTGTGGAAAAATTTCGGGAATAGCCAAATAATGAAAATATAAAATAAATAAGTTTTCATTTAGGAGGATTATAAAAATGAAAAAAATTAAAGTACTTTTGAGTGCACTCGCAATGGTTGCAGCTATGGCATTTGTATCTTGTGGTGGTGGAGCAGGTGATCCAACTTCAGCTCCAGCAGATTCTGGAGATATCGTAGTATTTGATCCAGCAACATATACAGGAGATATTGGTGAAGTTGTTGAAGTTGGTGGCGAAAAATATTTGAAAGTAAAACCAGATGAATATAAAACTTGGATTGCATTACCAAATGAATTAAATCTTAAAGGTAAAACAATAGCAAAATGTAAAGTTTTTGGTGAATCAAATCAGGCAAAGAATTCAACTTGTCAGCTCCTTGTTGATCTTATGGAAAATGGTAATAAGATTTATGAAATTACTTCAAAACCTATTCCAGAAACTCCAGAATTAGGAACTGGTTCTCATTTTATTACAAATGAGTGGAATACTGCTAGTGAGACAGATGTTTGTAATGGAGTTCAGCTAGTTGTTCAGGAAGTTGGTGGTTCTTATGCAGCGCAGAGTGATGTAGTAGTTTATGTAGGAAAAATTACTGTACAATAATAAATAACTAAGCGACACCCGTAGGATTGTCAGATAAGAGTTTTTCTCTTAAATGGCAATCCTATTTTTTTAACGCTATGCCTGTGCTACAATTTCTTTCTGCAGTTCCAAAACAGTTTCGAGCGGAAGTTTAACACACTTGGCAATTGTTTCAGGAGCTATATTTTCCTGGAGTAATGCTTTAGCATCTTCAATAGCTTGCTGTTTTGCGCCTTCTTCTTTTGCGGCTTTTTTAATGTCTCTATCATGCAAATTCATAGCGGCGTAATCACTCCTGAATTTATCATTGTCTTTTAGTCGTTCAACAGTATCAGATAATAGCTTGTTAAAATCATTTTCGCCCGGATCATTTGTCATAACAAAATGAAGGAAATCGCGAACATCCTTATCTTCTACTGCCTTATATGCACTTGCATTATAAATCACTTTAATTGATTTGTCATCTAAAGATACTGCTGTATTTTCTACACATGTATTTTTGAATGTGTAGCAGGGTAATCCAAAGCCAACATCTTTATCTTTTTCAAATGGGTCATAGTTGCAGATAAATAAAACATAGCTGTCCAGCAATTCAGAATAATCCTGTCCTTTCATAAGGCTGTCGATATCAATCATGCTTTGATAATAGCGGGTACGTTTTCCGATTGCATCCTGCTTGAAACATTCCGTCATCAATAAATGTAAGGTCTTCAATTTTTTTAAACATATTAACTACTCCATATTATGTATAGAAAGATTTTCTATATATAATATGGTCTCACTTTTACGATTTTATGAAGTGATTTGAAGAAAAAACGGAATTTTTTTTTAAATTTTAACTACATTAAATTTATTACTCCTGCAGAAGTAGGCTTTGGATATCAGCTAACAACATGGCAATTACTGTTAAAAAGATTTGATTTGTAGCTGATTAATAAAAACTAAGCGACACCCGTAGGATTGTCAGATAAGAGGCTTTCTCTTAAATGGGAATCCTGTTTTTTTGTCTTTTGGGGAATGTAGATTGCTTCGCCTTCGGCTCGCAATGACGAAGTAATTTGTATTTCAATGACGTTAAGCTTGTGGTACAGGTTGTTTTTGTAAACCTTGTAAAACTAATTCAAGCGGAGCGTTCATTTTTTGAGCTGCAGTTTTAAGTAACATACTATAATCTTCTATAATTTAATTAGCAATAAGAATTATTTTAAGTATTAATTACAACTTTTTTTGTTGTATTTTAAGAACTTCTTCGAGTGAGAGACCTGCTGCTTGTGCAATTTGTTCAACACTTAGAATGTTCAATTTTAATAGATTTTTGGTAGTTTCAATTCTTGCTTTTTTGTCACCTTCAATTCTGCCGGCTTCCATGTCATAATATTTTTGTCTTAAATATGTCATAAATTGAAACCTCCATTGCATATTGTGTTTTGCATTTTCAACATAGTTTTTAAGGCAAGATGTAAACTTATTACTGGCACTGTTAGAAATAAGAAACTCAAAAAAAGCTTTGAGTTCTTTATCTTCAATTATTTTAGCACATGTTGGTGCAATAAAGAAGTGCTTAAAATCCATATCATTTAATTTGATTTTATTGTCTTCTTTACATATATTTTCAAAAGAATATACAGGTAAACCATAGTTAAAAATGTCTTCCATACAGATAAAAATAACATGAGACTCTCGTAGCTTAGTATAAGGAGCCCCATCTTGTAATGTATCTAAGGCCATTAGACCAGCATAATAACGGGCACGTTTAGGTAGTTCTTTTGTATCTACAACCTGAAGTTCAATGTCATGCATTCGGTTTTCTTCTTTTACAAAAACATCTAGACGAATTCCTTTTTTATCGTGATCTAAATCTATTGTTTCTTCATTATGCATGTCTATTTTTTTTATTTTTACTTTTAACAGCATTTCAAGCAGTCTTTTACACGCTTCAGGATGTTGTCGCATAACTTTGTAAAAAATAAAGTTATTTGCTAATGTTGCATTTCTCCATTTTTCTTCAAGGTTTAAATCATTTGTTATGTTCATATTCTCCTCTTTATTTAGATATTGAAAGAAATTTACCTATATATAAATTTGAAAAGATATGCATTTTTCGGAAATGAAATTGATTAAAAATTTGTTATATGTAAAAAATTATGGATTACTTCGACTTGGCTCGCGATGACGAAGCAGTATCTTTTCTAACCTTCAACCTTGTGTTATAGTAGGCAATATGAATTACGAAATGCAAAATATGCCGAAGGCGGGAGATACTGTTGTTGTAGGAATGTCGGGGGGTGTGGATTCTACCCTGACTGCTTTGATGCTTTTACAAAAGGGCTGCAAAGTTATTGGCGCAACTATGTCGCTTTGGGATGGAAGTCTGCCGGAAATTAATACTGGAACAAAAACCCGTGAGGCTTGCTTTGGTCCTGGGGAAGAAGAAAATATTGAAGAATGCCGTCGTTTCTGTGAAGCGCGCGGAATTGAATATCATGTAATCGATGTAAAGGAAACTTATAAGCGCGAAATTCTTGAATATTTTAAATCAGAATATCGTAGTGGTCGTACACCGAATCCTTGTATTCGCTGTAATATGATGATTAAATTTGGTGCTCTTTTGAAGGGTATCGAAGACCTTGGTATTAAATATGATTATTTTTGTACCGGGCATTATGCAAAAATTGTTCGTCCGGAGAGTGGTCTTTTTGGAAGTGATGTAAGGCCTTGTATGATTGCGAGTGCGGAAGATATTTCAAAAGATCAGACTTATTTCTTGTACCGCATTTCATCTGAGACTCTGGAGAAGGTTCGATTTCCTCTGGCTACTATGAAAAAGGCTGACGTTTTTGCACTGGCTCACGAGGCTGGGTTAGAGGCAGCTAACAGAGAAGAAAGTCAGGATTTTATTGGTGAAGAATATTTTGACATTTTGTTTTCTGATAAGCCTTCTGTTCCCGGTGATATTATTGACTTGGATGGTCATGTTCTTGGTAAGCACCGTGGAATTGAGCATTACACTGTGGGTCAGCGTCGGGGTCTTGGTGTTGCGGTTAACTATCCGGTTTATGTTCATTCTATTGATGCTAAGAATAATGTTGTTGTTCTTGCTCCAAATGAAGCTTTGAATTCTAACGGTCTGATTGCTGATGATTTTGTATGGCCGGGCAATGTTGAGCCAACTGAGTCTTTTGATGCTATGGTGAAAATCAGACTGGCAAGTAAGCCTGCAAAAGCCCGGGTTGAAAAATACATTCCATCAGAAGATGATAAAACTGAATATCGCGGGCAGCCATGGAAGATTACCTTTGAACAGCCTCAGCGTGCGGTTGCGCCGGGGCAGTCTGCCGTGCTTTATATTGATGGCGTGATTGTCGGCGGCGGCGTGATTTATAAAACCATCTAGTTTTTTCCCTATATCTTTAAATAGTTTTGCTTGTATAATGGAGATATGAATAAGGTTATTTTATCTCCGGCAAAATGTGCTTTGGATATGGGCGACGGCAGCGAACGCGGTCTTTATGTGAATCAGGATTATATTCTTCAAAAACTTAAAAAAGTTCATCGTGGAATAAGTCTGATGTATACTTACTATCCTAATGATAAGGAATGGCCGACTCGTGCCTGTGAAATTGATTTAGGTCATGAATCTACGGGAGCATGGGATTCTCCATACGAAAATTATTTTCCATACCGTGGTGGCCGCGAAGGCTTGCGCGATGGTGAGCCTTTCAATTTTATGAAAGAAATCCGCCGTCATGGAATGGATGTTGTTCTTACCCTCACAATTGATCCTCACTTAAAAGAAGAAGACATTATTTTACTCGCTAAGGATTTAAGACCTTATGGCCGCCTTTTGCTTCGTGTGAATCATGAATGTACGGGTGACTGGTTCTGTTATACCCGCCGTGCAACCTATCAGGAAATTGCAGATTTCTTTGTTATGACTTGCCGTGTCATGCACAAATATGCTCCAAACGTAAAAATGATTTTGTGTGCAGGTATGTATCAGAAATCTACAGGTAAGCTTGAGATGGAAGATATTTTCCTGGAAGCTCACAAGGCTGCCGATATCTGGTCGGGTGATAATTACCTTTCTCTGCATTGGGGCTGGCCAAACGACGTTGTTTCAAAAGATACTTATAACTACGCGCGCTACAGTGTAAAAGAAGTTTACGAAAAATGTAAGATGACTTTAAAGCGATTGCGCGAAATCACCGGGCAGGATAAGCCTATGGTTTTGAGCGAGCTGAATGCCGATGGAGATGTTGCTGGTCCTTATGTTCAGTCAAACATGATGAAGGAATTTATGGATTTGCTTCAGAAGGATAAGGAGCACTGGCTCAGCGCATTTACCTTCTATCAGTTTCGTGATGACGGCCGTCTTGGAATGGAAATCACAGATCCAAATAACAGTGAAGTTGGTATTGAACAGCCGATTATGGCGATGTACCGCAAGCAGCTGCATAAGCCTTTTTTCAGCCAGAAGATTTCTAAGGTAAGTGGCGACGATGCAAAAGTTGAGCTTCCTGTAAAACTTCGTTGGGGCGGTTCTGAAGATGCAGAAGGTCTTGAAGTTCCTGTAAAGCTTAATAAAGCTCCGGTTCAGTTTGAATTGTATTTTAAGGATAAACTTGAGCCGCTTAATATGATGATTGAATTTAACGGCTGGTGGTTTTATAAAGCCCCTGGTACAAAAGTTGTTGATTTGATGCCTTATTTCTTTGAAAACAAAAATGCAGTGAAAAAGCCTTCTACCTTTAAGCTTAGATATTTCCTTCCTCCAGCTGATGGTATGAATATGCCGAAAAACGGCGATCCATACGAAGCAAAGGACGGAGACTGGCTCTACAACTATTATGCTGTGCTTCCAGCCTTGCCGGAAGTGAAGATTGAAGAAAGCCCGGTTTGTAAAAAGATTACACATATGAATTAAAAATGACACAATAAGTGAGTTTGGGAGTGACAAAAAGGGTATTGGTCATATGAAAAAAATTAATTTTAATGAACTGATTTGGAGCGGGCGTTATCTTGATAACGAGGGTGTACGCTATTTTGATTATTCTGCAAGCGGCTTTTGTTTTGTGATGAAGGGGCGTTCTGCAGAGGCAGTAATTTTGAGCGATGCAGATTCCTGGAATGAAGCTAATAAAGGGGTGCTTGGAGTTTTTATAACTGAAGGAAACGACATCAGCATTCAGGCAATTCCTGAAGAGCCGACTTTTCGAGTTACTTTGAGAGAGCGCGAAAACCACATAAAGCTTTTTGAATCCGATGTAGAAAAGACTGTTTGTATTCGTGTGATGAAATTCAGTGAGGCGGCCTTTGGGTATGCTGGATTGAAATCACTGGAAATTGATGGGGAATTGCAGGTGGCATCGGTGGTTTCGACAGGCTCAACCAACGATGTAAAGCGCCCCCTAAAATTAGAGTTCATCGGTGACAGCATTACCTGTGGTTATGGCATTGAAGGCGTGTGGGAGAAAGACACCTTTACCACTCAACAGGAGCGCCCCGATAAGTCTTATGCTTTTCTTGCAGTTAAGGCGCTGGGCGCAGAAGTACAGCTTTGCAGCTGGAGTGGAATTGGTTTGATTTCGAATTATGTTGACCCTGCTACTGTAAATCTTCCTGATACACACTGGCTTATGCAGGCTAACTGGCCTTATACAGATAAGTCTCTTTCTTTGAGACTTGGTCTTGAACCTGAGGTTTGGGATGGCTCCCGCTATGAGCCTGATGTTCTTGTAATACATCTTGGAACTAATGATTTGAGCTGGGTACGCGGATTGGAAGAAAGACGCCTTGAATATGTTGCTCAGCTCCGTCAACTGATAGAAGCAGTGCATCGCAGAAGTCCAAAGGCAAAAATTGTCTGCTGCCTTGGCCTTATGGGCGAGGCTTTGAATGATTCAGTTCGTGAAGCAGTAGAGCTTTTTAAGAAAGATTTCCCAATGTCTTGTGCGGAGTTCCTTCCTTTTACCCAGCAGCTGGAATCTGATGGAATCGCAGCAGACTGGCATCCTTCAGCTGTGACACATAAAAAGGCTGCAGAGAAATTGACAAATTATTTGGTGTCATTATCGGGCTTGACCCGATAATCTGCAAGTTGCCGGGATGTACAGATTCCCGGGTCAAGCCCGGGAATGACACATAAATACAGTCTGGGGATGACGCTATTTTTTGAGTCGATAGACCTTTGAGCCGCGGTTTGGAGTCCAGAGTTTGCGACGAGCTTCTGGCAGCGATTCTATAGAATCTTCTTCAAACCCAAGCTGTTCGAACCAGTCGGCAGTTTGGGTTGTCATGATGAAGATTGAAGTTGCCTGACCTTCCATTGCCTGTTCAATTAAATTATCCATCAGCTTAGGGCCGATTCCCATGTGGGCGTAATTTTCATCAACAGCAACCGCGGCAATTTCAGCCTGGCCATCATCATAAAAATGAAGTGCTGCACAGGCGTGAACTCCACCATCAATTTCGTAGACAATATAATCTTCGAGAGTATCTGCAATCTGCGTTTCGGTACGGGTGAGTAACTTTCCACTTTCGATAAACGGTTTCATTATTGCAAGAACAGAAGGAATGTCAGTTTGTTCCATTGCACGAACTTTGCCGTAGTTTCCGGTGTAAATCATTGTACCAGAACCAAGACCACTAAAGATTTCACAAGGAAGTACGCCATCAATATTTCCGTCAAGAATATGAACACGGGTAACTCCGGCGCGGCAGGCTTCTTGTGAGGCTTTGAGAAGATTTTTGATTTCAGAATCTGCAGATGGATTTTCTGCTATAAATCTATCTACTTCTTCAAGACTCATAGCCGGAATGTTTCCGCTTTCTGAGAGCGCAAAGCCTTCTGGAATTATATATTTTTCTGCATTAATTTCTTCATTAAACATCATGAAGAAAAGTTTATCTGCCTTTAGTGTCATGGCAACTTGTTTTGCAAGCAGCATGGAAGAAATGTTGTAAGGATGACCTGCGGCATTCCAGCCGATGCACGGGAAAATAGGAATAAATCCGTCATCTAAAACTTTAAGAATAGCTTCGGTTTCGAGTTTATCAATTTCGCCGGCAGTTCCGTAATCAAATCCGTTCAAAACTCCGCGGCCTCGTGCGCGAACCCAGTTTCCAATTACTGCAGAAATATTATTTGCGGCAAGGCTTGTCATTACTGTGTTGGAAACATCAAAAGCGGCCATTTTAATAAGCGGCATGGCTTCTGCGGAAGTAACTCGGAAAGTTTCGTTGTAACTCCATTTGATATTTGCATTTTTCAAAATTTCATCGATGCGGCGGCGTGCTCCTGGAATCAGAACAACTTTGAGACCAGCCTGATGAAGCAGGGCTATATCTCTTATATGAGAAGAAAAAAGTTGTGAAGAGATGGTCTTATCATCAAGATAAATAACCAGAAGTGCATTCTTGAATTTCTGAAGGTAGCGAATTACGTCGCGTACATTTTCTGCAGTTTTTGAAGTTGTCATTCTTCTATTATAGCAGAATTCTTATTGTTTTTGGAATAAATACAGCCGCAATAGTCCTGGCGATACATTCCGTATTCTGCGCTGATTTCCAGGCTGCGTTTGAAGCCGCCTTTCTTTTTGAAATCTGAAGGAAGCCAGTGCGGGATTTTTTTAGGTTGATTTGGCAAATATACAGTGGTGTTCGCTTTGTACTTTGTGAGGGCTTCGCGTTCCAGTTGTTCGCCGATGATATTTAATTTTTCTGCATCTTTGAACGGGCTTATAGAAAGGGTTGTGCAGAAATAGTCGAATTGGTGTTGTGCGGCGTATTCAAAAGCCCGCTTGAGACGGAACTCGTAACAGCGGCGGCAACGTTCGCCTTTTTCGGGTTCTTTGGCGAGTTCGGGATTTTCGCGTGTGCCAACAGCGTTGTAAAAATCATCCGGATTATAATCTAATTCTATTACGTTAACTTTGCCTTCGAGTGCCGGTGGAAAAGTTTCGTATAATTTTTTAAGTTCAGCCAGGCGGCGTTGATATTCTTCTGGCGGGTAGATGTTTGGGTTGTAATATAAAATCGTTATATCAAAATATTTATAAAGATATTCCAGAACATAGGAAGAACAAGGCCCGCAGCAGGCATGCAATAAAAGAGATGACTTAGACGAACTAACGTTAGTTAGTATTGTGTCGAGTTGTTTCTGATAATTTATTTTTTGTGCGGAGGTGTTGTTCATGTTTTTTAGAGTAATGGTTATAGATTGTCGGGTCAAGTCCGAGGTTTGTAGATTGCTTTGTCATATTGTTTTTCGCAATGACGCAGATAAGGGGATTTCTTTATTGATATATCAAAGGACTAGAAAAAGGGTTTATAAACCTATAGAATATATGACAATAAATGTTTTAGGAGATTTTTTATGAAAAAAATTGGATTTTTAGTTATTGCAATCGCAGGGTTGTTGTTAGTTTCTTGTGCTACTACACAGTCATATCCAAGTGTTTCTCATTTTACTGAATTTGCACCAGGTGCTATGCCAGAGAGTCGTTACATCGTTCTTGGAGAAGTTTCAGCTGAGAATACTGTTATTGTTGCTACTGAAGATATTACTAAAGAAATGCTCAATGAGATTGCTGTTGAACCAAAAGTAATTAGCATTAAAATTCATGGTGATGATGGAAAATATGGTTTTATCGGCAAACCATCAAAAACAAAATTGAATGTTTTTGAACGTGCAGAAGCACTTGCTGAATACAAATTGATTGAACTTGCACGTTTTAATAAGGCAGATGCAATTATCTGTTTTAACAGTTCAACAGAAGTTATAAAAGATGGTGCAAACTCAGTTCTTACTACAAAAGTTTCTGGACTTGCAGTTAGAATTAAAGCAGATGATGGTTATTCAATTGAATATCCAGCTCCTGATGTTTGGGATGCATCAGAATTCGAATATACTGAAGAAGAAATGGCAGCTGAAGCCGCTGCAGAAGCTGGCGATACTGACGAAGTAGAAACTGTAGAATAAAACCTATTTACGGGCGAGGGCAGTGCTTGCACAGCTAATGTAAACAAGGCTGCCTCGCTCAGCACCTTTTATTGCCGGAACAACAATTTTGTTCTGTGCAATCATTTCATCAATAATCGGGCGAGCCTTTTCGCCATCTATTCCATCATTCTGTAAAACATTTATTTTTTTTATCTGATGATTTTCAACATTAATTTCAAGTTCCAGATGTAAAAAACTTGTTTCTGCTTTTCCTGTATAAATTCCATCTTCAATTTCTGAAAGTTCGATTTTGTAATATGGAAGATTTGCAGCTTCGCGTAACTGCAGCTTTTTGCGATTAACAATATAACCGCCGGCCATCAAAATAATGAGGGCTGCGAGCATTAAGAATTTAGAAAAATCGTTCATTTTGTTTTTTTTCATAATCTGTTCCTATTTATAAAAATTATACTGTATTAATTCCGGGTGATATTCAAAATGCATATTATCATAAATTACCCATTTACCACCCCAGATAAATCCCTCATCTTCAAAAATTTTTATTACAGATTCTGGCGGCATCCAGCGGTTTTTTAATGGCACAAGCATCCAGGTATCTGGATATTTGTCTGCGGCCCAGCTCCAGAAAATCTGTTTACCACCTTGTGATTTTGGAAGAATATCGAGGGCAATTCCAAGACTATGGAAAGATTTTCTTTTTGTGCCTTCGATGATTCGCCAGAAATAACCGTCGTTGGATTTTAAATTATTTAGAAAGGCTTGTACTTCAGAATCTGTTTTAGCCAGGTTCATAATTTTTTCTTCGACTTTTTTTAGGGGTTCTTTCATACGTTCGTGAACATTTGTTTTATTTCCAAGAAAGCTGATTCGTACGATATGCTGTTCAAGAGAACGACGGGTTGAGGAATCATAAATTGCATCGAATAAAAACATTGGAGTTCCGGCTCCATTTTTACGGCTTTCTTTAGAGCTGAAATTTTTTATTCTTTCTCGCTGTTCATCTGAATAATTAGCTGGATCTGCAAGTTCTTTTGGATAATTGTAAAGGAGGCTCCAGTAGTTTTCTTTATTAGCAAATTCTTCTGCAGGTAAAAAACTTCCGTTTGCCCAGTAGAATTCGTATGTTTTACCAGGGCCTTCTTTGTCGCCGGGAGTGTCCGGAACTTTTACTGTTATAATCCATTCTCCTTGTTGGATGTTGAATTGTCGGGTAAAAGTTAAATCCGGATAAGCACGTTCAAAATATGTTAAATTTCCAATACCAATATTTTGATTTGTTTGAGCTGTGAGATTAAATAAAAAGAGAGTCGAAAATATAATTGTAAAAAATTTTTTCATCAAAGAAATTATATCAAATTTTATCTTCTTTTTCGCTCTGGAAATTGTTCATAAAATTTCTTTTTATCTTCGTACATATTTACATCAGCTGCTTTCATTGCTTCATAAATATGGTGGCTGTCTTCTTCTAATGAAATACCGATTGCAAAACTAACATTATCTGTTGTGGCGGCAATTTCTTTCATCTTTTTTGCAGAAGCTTCCAGTTGAGGAATTGAAGTATCGCGTACAAGCACCATAAATTCATCGCCACCGGCACGATAAATTTCATCGTTAGGGAAAACATCTTTTAGAATTTTTGCAGCATCTTTAATGAGTTTGTCTCCTGCTGAATGACCGTGATTATCGTTCATTGTTTTAAGACCATTCAAATCTGCAAAAATTATTCCGATATTTTTTCTTCCAGGGCGAGTGTCTGCACTTAACTGCATAACTCTGTTGTTCATTTCGTTTCGATTAAGAACTCCGGTTAAGAGGTCTACAGTACTTAAGATTCTGAATTTATCAAACATCTGGTAGCTGGAAATTTCTGATGCAAGGAAGAAGGTTGTAAGTTCGAGAGTTTCTTTAATGTGAGCAGTTCTTTCTGTATCAAAATTATTGGCCCAGATATAGCCTAAGAGCTCCATGCCATTTTTAAGGGGAAAGAGCACTATACTTTCGACATTTGCATCTTTTAATGAGTTATACCAGACCAGATTTTTGGATTTTAGAGTCTCCATATCCTGCTCATCTTTTAAGATAATGCAGTTGCTTCCGCCAATTACATTTTCCCAGCTTAGTGCAATATCATAAAAATCGTCTGTAAGCCAGTCTTCTTTATAATTTGTTTTTCTGAATTCGTCTGATATATCTTCACAAAGTAGAGAACAGCTTCGGGACATTTCGTTCATAGTTAATATTGCACAATAAGAAGCACCACAAATATTACGGATATCTTTAATTACTTCATGCATTGTTGTTTTAAAATCTGATGTACCACGGAGCTTGATACAAGTACTTAAAACCTCGGCAGCTGTATCGTGTGAAACATTGGACAATTTTTCGGATTCAACTTCGTGGGTTAATTCCTGTGTGTAGGTACAATAGCAGAGGTTTCCATCATCAGCATCCAGAGGCATAGAAAAAAGATTGAACCAGAAGTCAAAGCGTTCGGGGTGAACGTATGAGTGCTGAGGTTTTTTGAGGACTGCGCTGTTATAGATAAAGAATTCAAAGTTTAAGTCCTGAGGAAGATAGTTTTGATAAAGGCTGTTAGGAATGAATTTTTTTGATAAGAGGGCAGGCATGTCCGGCATATTTTCAATAGAATCGATATAAGCTTTATTGCCGGCAACAATTCTGATTTCACCGTATTTTCCATTTGGTAGTTTTTCAACTGACATTATGCATGTCATTGGCTGAAAACCATCTACAAATTTTTGAAAATCCATTTGCGCTCCCCATTGCGTTTTTTATAACAGATTATTTGATTTTAGCACGGATACAAAAAATTCTCAAATTTTTGAATGAAGATGAAGTTTATTGGCTGAAAAATTATTTTTTGCCGTACAAATGTGTGTTTGATGACTATACTTACCTGAAAAAAAAATCTTTTTATATAATAAAAGTATTGAAATTTCAAAATAGTTAATTTATAGTCTAGTGCTTATGTAAAGAAAATCAAACTTTTCATTTAATTGCAAATCTTTTCTATCAATCAGATACTGTTTATCACATTTTGCAAGCAAAATTACAATTAACAAAAGAGACTCGTATATGAATAAAAAGGTTGCTCTCGTACACTTTATGGGTGCTTTATTGTGTCTTTCTGTTTTTGCAGAAGCTGACAACGGAAAGTTTCTTCCAGATGCACAAGTCCTTCTTCCGAATCATGTTTTTATGGAAGCAGGGGCCGGCATGAATTTTCCTGTGATGTTTTTTAATCAGGGAAAAATTGCAATGACCAGCTATGGCGGCGATTCATTTATTGGGGCTGGCTACAATTTTTCGGGCTGGTTAACTAGTCTGCATTATACTCACGATATGTGGGGTCAGGGAAAAGGTGATTATGCCCTGATGGAAAATTTTCATAACAATATTGTTGAGCTTAGAATCAGAAAAATCATTTCTAAAAAACATATTAAGTGGTTTCCAAGATTTTTGGAAATGATTCCCGGTCTTGGCTTTGGTGTAAATTTTATTACTACAGATTATTATCCTTCTCTGCGGGCAAAAGACGAAGGCCGTATGAATCAGGTGCTGCTTGGTGATGATGGCGCAAATTGTTTCTTTTATAGAGCCGGGCTTGAATTTGCAGTAAATGGAATTACAGATATGTTCATTCCTTTTATTGGCGTGGACTATAATGCTTTTTACGATACAAGTATTGGTGGCGGCTTTGCAGGCTTTGGCCGGGTTTATGCAGGTGTACGTGCATATCCACTGGGAGTCATAAATGACATTAAACGTGCAAAAGAAGAGGAACGTTATGAAAAAATGATTTCCGAATGGCCGGAGCCGAGTGCAACAATTACTGCTCAAAATAAAAAAGATTTTACTCCGGATGGAGATGGAATTAACGATGTTGCAATTTTTGATTTAAGAACAGAATATCTTGAAGCAGAGCCTGAATATTGGGCGGTTTCTATTTTTGATAAAAAGAATCAGGAAATAAGAAGATATGAAGGACATGGCAGGCATCCAAGTCAGATAGTTTGGGATGGTGAATCTGCAGATGGTGAGCTTGTTTTTTCAAGGAATGATTATAGAGTAAGATTTACGGTTCTTCCTTCAGTAAAAGATAAAGAGAGAACCGGCATTTCTGAATTGAAAGATGAAGATTCTGTAAAAACAGGAATTCTTTTTCAGGTAGTAATTCCAGATAAGCAGTGGAAGATAATTGTAAACACAATTCATTTTGATCCTGACAGGGCAACTTTTGAAAAAATTTCTGAAGAACAACGACAGGAAAATTTGGACACTCTGGAAATTCTTTCAAAAGAAATTGCTGAGCATGGAGAAGTAGAAGTTCTTGTAGAAGGTTATGCAAATAATGTTTCTAATACTGAACGCGAAAATAGACAGGAGCTGATTCCACTTTCCAGATTAAGAGCAGAGACAATTATGAAGCTTCTAATTGAAAATGGTTTAGATGAAGAAATTCTGTCATATAAAGGAAACGGTGGAATGAATCCAATTGCAAAATGGGAAGACCATGATAACTGGTGGAAAAATCGAAGGGTAGAATTCATCGTAACAAGAAAAGAATCTTAAGAGGTATTTTGATTTATGAAGCGCAGATATATTGCTTATGCATTGGCAGCTTTTACCGGAATTATTTTTTCAGGCTGTTCTAATCTTTTTGAAAATGTTATAAACGAAGATTTTTCTTTTAAGACTGGAGATGATAGTCTCTTTGTTGATGTAAGTCGTGAAGAAACTCAGAATGGACTGGTAGTAATAAAAGCCTCGGAAAAAAACAAAAATCAAATTAAATATTCAGCAAAACAAAAAAATTATTTTGTTGGAGAAGTTCCAGAAGATTTTTCTGATTATACTCCTGATTATAAAAACGGAAGTAACGTAACATTAACTGGTAAAGATGGGCCAGTTGAATTGCGTTGTTTTGTTAATGATGTAAATGCAAAGGTTGAGTGGACTTTAACACAGATCTGGGAATATATTCCGGAATATGAAGATAAAAGTGTAACAGATAGTAATGGAAATCAGATTGTCTATAGGGCAATAAAAGCTCAGCATGCTGAAAAGCTGGAAAGGTCTGTGGATGTTAGTTATAGCTTACAAACAAAAAGTGCAGCTTCATTTATTTCTGCAGATTTGCCTTATGGTGTGACTGTAGCTGACTGCAGGGTTATTGCTGATGATGATTATTACAAAAATGAATATAAAATTATCCTGACTAAAAAATTTGTAGATCGCGGATTGATGGCTCTTAGTGCTCAGGATTATAGTTTGAATAAAATCAATTTTAATCCGCTGCAGAATGAATACGAAATAAAAGACCTTACCGATTCTGATAATGCTATGAAGTTCCGCTGTTATCTTTCTGATAGTGATAACAAAATTGAATGGAGTTTAAAACAGATTGCTGAGTTTGAAAAAAAGGTTTCGGTATATTCCAAAGAAATTACAGACCCTGTTTTGGGAACAAAGGAAAAAGTAAATTATAAGTATATCAGCGGGCAGACAGAAGTGGCCTGTGATAAAGATGTTGAATACCATTCAACAGATTTTGAGGATTATGATGCAAATGAAATTGCTGCTGAGATTCCAATTGGAATTACAGAGGTAAGGGCAACTATTCATTCTACAAATGGAAAAAGCCTTTCTTATAAAATTACTTTGACTCGTGATTTATATAAAGACACTGTTAGCGAAAAAGAATTTGAAGAGGCTTTGGAAAATGGGCTTGCAATTGGTGACTATTCACGGCTTGAAGATTTGGAAATAAAAATTGTAGATGAGCAGGCTGATGAGAACTCAAGGGCAAAACTGATTCCTGAATTTGATTCTTCGATTTCTACTTACACTCTTATTGTAGATGAGAATGCTGACTCTATAGACATTGATGCGATTGCAGCGTCGGAGGATGTTGAGATTTCGGAGCCTAAGGTTATCACGAAATATGGGGAAGTTCCTGCAATAGAAGGGATGAAGATTAATCTTGTGGGTGGTAAATCCCGGGTTACATTTACAGTTACCGATGAAACTATGATTTCTCGAACTTATACACTTTATGTTGAGAAGCCGGAAGATGGAGATACTTCTTTAGAGAGTCTGGAAATTAGTCCATCTGTTGGCTTTGATAATGGACTGGAATTTGCTGAGGATTTTGATTCTTCATATAAAGGTGGAAACGAAAATAGTCCTGCAAAATATAAAATGATACTCAGCGCAGATAGCCGTAAGGATCTTACTGAAGTAAAATTAAAGGCAAGCCCAGCAAACAAACGAACGATAGTTAGCTATGGAATTTCCGATTCTGAAAATACACTTCCAGAACTTTGGAGCGAATCTTTTGATAAAACTTCTGTAAAGGAAGAAATTGTTTCAATTGGTAATAAAGAGCTTTCAAATATTGAAAAAGTTTTATGGATTAAAACTGTAAGTGATGAATATTATCACATAAATCAGAAAGGGTATGAAAATGAAAAACGGGCAGATACCTTATATCATAAAATCTTGATGACTAAGGCCGGGGATTTGAATCAGGAAATTACCGCTTTAGCAATCGATGTTACATATGAAGACGAATCAACAAAAACAATAGAAAGACAGGAGACCAAAACAAAGGTTGCATATCAGATAAAGGATTCAGTAAAAGATATTGATACTATTACTACCTTTGCAGATAAAGTCGAAATTTATTTCAGGCCTTTGGATAAGGATGCAAAACTTTCTTATAGTGTCACAAATACAGAGGATGGATTAGAAAGAGATATTTCTTCTGAAGCTAAGCTTGAAAAGATTATTGGCAATTGTGAAAAGTTTAAAGATGATTCAACAGAATGTTATAAACTAACTATCGGTAGTATAGATAAAGGCCTTAATTCATCAAAAGATTTACCGCGTGGTATTACAAAAGTAGTAATAGGAAACAGAACTTTTACATTCAAAAAACCGGACTTAAAAAATGTTTCTTATAAGGTAGGTACGGGAAACGGTGAACTAAAATGGGACAATTATATTTATTTGAAGTATGAAGAAGATTCTGTAAATATGATTCTCACTCCTCAGCAGCAGAATCAGCTTCTTTCTGTGGAAGGCTGTGAACATATTCTTGGACCGAATAACACAAGTCTGGGAGAAGGAGAAAAGAGCGGAGACGTAAAAGCGACAATTACCCGTGCCGAGGGTAACAGTGCAATGCTTACAAACTGGACAAATCTTGTAGAAAACATTCCGCTTGGAACTACAAAAGTTACAATCAAGGTTACTAATGGTAAAGAAGGAGAAAGAGTAACTGCCACAAGAGATTTTTACATTGTTCGTGCCGACACAACAGAAACCCGACTCAAGAATCTTATGTTTGATGGAAAGACTCCAGATGCATTTAAGAACGACTGGAAAGAAGGTATGTCTAAGGCTTCATATACTTACAATATTGATAAAGCAATAAATGTTGAAGCCGGAAAAAAAGTTTTGAGTTTTGCAGCTCTTTATACAGAGGCTTATATTACAGTTGAAAAGAGTCGTTCAGAAAATGCTAATCTTACTGATGCTGATGATGCAAGCTGGATTTTGTGTTCAGAAGAAGATGAGGCTGGAGTAAAACTTTCCGAGTTTGAAGAAAACTTTACGATTGAAAATTCAAGTGAAAATGCAGGAACTTCAATCAAATATACAATAAAAGTTTCGACATCTGAGAACGCAGAACCAACTCACATTTATAATATTATCATTCATGTTGAAGCAGATAAAACTGCTCAGCTGGATGCCCTGAAGATTATTCAAAAGGGACAGAGCGAGGAATTGAACAGAACAATTCTTGCCAATACTTTTGATCCGGAAATTCTCGAATACAAAAATTTGTCTGCAAGTTTAAATTATAAGGGTGATATTGTTGTTACTCCTTATAAATATGCTAAAGCAAAAATTATAAAAACTCTTCTTAAATGTGATGATGAAGAAATTGACTCAGAAAATGATTCTGGAATTATATTTGCAGCTGACGGAAGTATTACAATTCCATACGAGGCTTATAGCGAAAAAACTGGAAGCACTTATTGTGTAAGTTATGAGCTTCAGGCTCAGGATACAAATGTTGAAACAAAAACCTATTCTGTTGAGTTTGAAATTCCTGAATATAAGATAATTACTGAGACTTCAAAAAAATCAGTAACAAAAAATCTTTCTTATGAGCTGCCTGCAGATGTAAGGGGTGGACTTGGCTTTAGATTTGGCTCTTTAATAGCTGATAAATCACTGGCTGTAAAAGACTATTTTGGTGGCATTGATATCGTAGGAAGTTCAGATGGAAATAACTGGTATGAGAGCAGCTTTGGTGGAAGCGGCCTTCAGTTTGTATTGAATATTGATGGAGATGATTATTGGGTTAAGCTGGATGAAGAAGGAAAGCTTGCAGCTCTGTATACTTACAGGGAAAACATTGAACCAAAAGAGGTGAAGATTCCAGAAGGAATAGATTTTGAAGTTAAGTCTCAGTTTGTTGTTGAAGAAGAAAAACAATATCTTGAATTGGAGTTTGTTCTAACTAACTCATCTGGTAAAACTGTAAAGCTTGGTGCTGCAATTGATACTTTGATTGGTACTCTGGAAGAAGCCTCTACTGCTTCTAACGACCGTGTAAAGGTAGTTGCGACTAACAACGGATTTGTCATGAAAGGAAATGATTACAGTTTCTCTATGATTTTACAGAATGCATATGGTGTAGATGATGTACAAAAATTCTGGTATGGTCCATATGATTCTGGTAATTTCCTTATGAAGGTATTTGATGAAAATAAAATAAGTGGCCTGTCTGAAAATGATGATAGTGCCGCAAGCTTTTACTGGGACATTGGAGATGAAACAGAAAGTTCTAAGAAGATTAGAATTAGTATGGAGAGTGTTAATTAAAAAAGCAGGCGTTGCGGGCGGCGTTTGAGCCCGCTGGGAGGGGTAGCGGAAAAGACGGTGGTTGAGCTTGTCGAAACCACCATCTTTGAAGCGAGGGGAGGGGCTCCTCCCCTCAATTTTATTTAATCAAAGCGTTTATCTTCGATTCTCTTTGTTTTCTTTTCGCTTCGTGGAAGTTCGCCGATTCCTACAACCTTTACTTCCGGTGTCATGTTATACTTCTGCTTAAAGTTGTAAGCGATTGCAAGGGCTACTTCTGTGCGATCTGTACCGCCTTCTACTTCTACGGAGAGGGTCATTTTATCTTTGCCGTCTACGTGCTCAATTACTGCGCGGTATTCACTTGAAGTGCCTGGTACGTTTTTGATTACGTCTTCGATTGTGCTTGGGAAGATGATGTTACCCTTTACTTTTACCATGTCGTCGCTGCGGCCAAGAATCTGTGTGATGCGAGGATACTTAAGGCCTGTTGGGTTTGGTGTTGTAACGAAAGCTGCCAGGTCGTGTGTGCGGAAGCGGAAGAGAGGAGCACCTTCCTTAACGAGAGTTGTCAAAGTGATTTCACCAATCTCTCCTTCTGGAACTGGTTTACCTGTCTGTGGGTCAAGAATCTCGATGTAAACATAATCATCAAAAATGCTGATTGCATCGTCACCAACAGCATTGATTCCGATTCCAGGTCCGTAACATTCTGTAAGACCGTAGATGTCGTAAAGCTCGATACCAAGGATGCTCTGGATTCTGTTGCGCATTTTTTCGCCCCAGCGCTCCGAACCGATTACACCTTTTTTGAGATGAATCTTATCTTTGAGTCTGCGGGCTTCTACCTGTTCTGCAAGGAGGAGTGCATAAGAAGAAGTTGCACAGATTACTGTTGATTTAAGATCCTGCATCATCTGAAGCTG
>OCTX012232623.1_pt1 | contig 20504 bp, 33 predicted proteins | sample 1539691 | NCBI WGS metagenome assembly OCTX01 (sample SAMN02144231, study PRJEB22623) | gut metagenome | biome: sheep rumen | host: Ovis aries | place: New Zealand
CCAAGTGGAAAATACCACATTGGTACAGCATACTGCGAGGTTTTAACAAACATGTTAAAGAAGTACCATGAGTTAAAAGGCGAAGAAAGCTACATGCTTACAGGTGCTGACGAACATGGACAAAAGATTCAAACAAAAGCTATCGAAGCAAATGAAACACCAAAGGAATATGTTGATAAGATGGCAGACATGGCTAAAAATCTTTGGAAACAAATGGAGATTGATTACAATCAATTCATTAGAACAACAGATGATTTTCATGTTGCAGCAGTACAAAAAATATTTGAAAAGTTTTTAGCACAAGGCGATATCTATAAAGGAACTTATGAAGGATGGTATTGCGAACCTTGCGAAAGTTACTTCACAGAAACACAATTAGTAGATGGCAAATGTCCTGACTGTGGAAGAGAAGTAAGAAAGATGCAAGAAGAAGCATATTTCTTTAATATGAAAAAATATGCCGATAGATTATTAGAATATTATGATTCACATCCTGACTTTGTTAAACCTGATTATAGAAAAACAGAAATGATTAACAACTTCATTAAACCAGGACTAGAAGATTTATGTGTAACACGTACATCTTTTGATTGGGGAGTTCAAGTACCAAGTGATCCTAAACATGTTGTTTATGTTTGGCTTGATGCTTTAACAAACTATATCACAGCAGTAGGTTATGGAAGTGATGATAAAGAAGAAATGTTCAATAAATGGTGGCCAGCTGACATGCATGTAGTTGGAAAAGATATTGCAAGATTCCATTTAATTTATTGGCCAATATTCTTAATGGCTTTAGATTTACCATTACCAAAAACAGTTTATGTACATAACTGGATTACAATGAAAGATGGTAAGATGAGTAAATCAAAAGGAAATGTTATTTACCCAGAACAACTAATTGAAAAATACGGATTAGATGCAACAAAATATTGCTTAATCAAAATTGTTCCATCAAACTCAGATGGATTGTTCACACCTGAACAATTTGTTGAAAATTACAATTCTGATTTGTGCAATGATTTAGGAAATTTATTAAATCGTACAGTTGCTATGGTTAATAAATACTTCGGTGGAGAGATTGATAAATACGTTGGCCTTGAAAACGAAGTTGATATAGCTTTAGAAGATGCAGTAGATGCTACGATTGAAAAATATGAAAAAGATATTGCTGATTGTGAATTTGCAAATTCACTTCAAGATATTTGGGAATTAGTTCACCTAACAAACAAATATATTGATGATACAGCTCCATGGGCATTAGCAAAAGATGTTGAAGGAGAAACAGAACAAGATAAAGCAAAGAGAATTGAAAATTTAAAATCAGTAATGTATCACTTAGTTGCAACATTAAGAAGCATTGCAATTTTAATTAGACCATTAATGGAAAGAACATCTAATGAGATACTTAGACAATTAGGGTTAGATAGCTCAACTATTACTTGGGATTCACTTCAAGAATACAAAGAATTAAAGAACGTAAAGGTTGTAGAAAAAGGAGAACCAATCTTCTTAAGACTTGATGCAAACGAAGAAATCGAATACATTAAAAACTTAATGAAAAAATAATTACACTATATATAATATGAAAGGTATAAGATGGACGATAAAACAAGACAAGTATTAACTGAAGAACAAACAAATCAAAAACAAGTACCTAGACTTTATGCCAATGCTATTGATAAGATGATAGATTTAATGCCAAAGGATTTTACTGAACTACAAAAGGCAAGATATCTATTTATTAATCTTGGAAAACTATTATCATATGATGAAAGATTTATCGTAGCAAATGGTAAAGCTGAACGAAAATTATTTAAGATGGCAAAAGAAAATGTTATTGAGTTTAATCAAATTAAAGAAGGCCAAAAATTTAAAGGTATATGTTTAGATTTAAATAGATTATATGCAAATGTTTTAATTAAAGCAGGAATTAAAAGAGTATATATGAATTGTGGTCGTGGATTTGGTGTGCCACATGATAGTGTTACAGCAACACTTGATGGTCATACATATTGTCTAGATTTACAAAGAGCTCTAATACAAATACAATTAAATAAAAGAACAGATTTTTTTGGATTCCAAGATGATGATGAACCATACTGTGATACAATTTTAAAAGACAGTGAAGTAGAAGCTTTAGATAAAAGCATTGGATTTACAAACTATAACTATGATGGTGATAAATATGTAAGAAGACTTCGTAAGAAATTTGGCGGAATGTATTTCTATGATGAAGAAAATGAAGAAGCAATAAAAGAGTATGAAGAATTTAGTTGCTTGCCATTCAAAAAAAGAGTTGAAGCAATGCTAAAAGATATTTCTACAATTCCAGGAATAAAAGATTTAGGATATACTGAAAGAACAAATGTATATTGCAATATGATTAAAGAGGGACTTTTATATGGAGAAAAACAAAATTTTAGAATAGATAACTTATATTCAGTAGATGAAAAAACACAACTACCAAAAGAAGTTATAGAAGTTTTTACAGTAGTTCACTATGAAGATGGAAAGAATAAATTTGCAAGATACATATATGATCATGTAAAGAAAGAATATGTTCCAATTTCTAATATAGATTTACTAGAAAGAATAGAAAAAGAAAACTTAAAGTCTAAAAAAGAAATCACTGGAATGAGAAGACTAAAAAAAGAATTAAAGAAAGAAACTGCTGATGAAAAGAGAATATTATCAAGATTGGAAGATGATCCAATGGGAGAGTGCAAACAAGCATTTGATAAGGGTTCTCAAATAAATGTAGTAGATCAAATAGAAGTAGTGGACGATAAGTTAGAAATAGTTTCTGATTCAAGAAAAGATAATAAAAAACCGCAAAAGAAAGCCAAAACAAAGGCTATAGACTGGTTAGATTTATAAAAAAGAACAAATAAAAGACCTCAAAAAAAGGGGTCTTTTTATTATTTTTTAAAATTTATCAAAAAAATGCTAAAAATACTGAAAAAATAACGAAAAAACGCTTGACTTTGGAAACGCCCCGAGGTATAATGGAGGGGCATGTTAAATGATGCGTTGAAGTAGAATGTGGCTACACACCTTTTGAAACGGGTGATGGAGGGAACTTCTATGGAGTATGTTATGGCTATGACCAGGCGGTAAGTTTTATAAATTATAAGTACTTTATGCCAAGGAATTATCATGCGTTCTTTGGATTTTTTAATGGTTATAAAAGAAACACCAGGGTACGTTTATAAAATCCGACCTAAAAAACAAAATTTTTAAGGAGGGAAAACAATGGCAACAAAGAAAGATGCACAAAAAGAACAAACAGTTTCAACAAAAAGTGAGAAGATCAGAATAAGATTAAAAGCTTATGATCATGTAGTTTTAGAACAGTCTGCTGAGAAGATAGTAGATACTGCTAAAAAGACAGGAGCAAAAGTTTCAGGACCTATTCCACTTCCAACTGACAAAGAAGTTGTTACAATCTTACGTTCTCCACACAAACACAAAGATTCAAGAGAACAATTTGAGTTAAGAACTCATAAAAGAGTTATCGATATTTTATATCCAACTCAAAAAACAGTTGATAGTTTAATGAAAATTGAATTACCAGCAGGTGTTGATATTGAAATCAAACTATAAGATTTAATATTAACAAATTCATATTGAAGCATTAAATATTTAGAATGTTTCAAAAAGCCAAGCTAGCGAGACACGTTAGCCAATAGGAGGAGAAAAAATAATGAAAAAGGCATTAATAGGAAAGAAAGTCGGAATGACACAAATTTTCGACGAAAACGGAAGAATAATTCCTGTTACAGCAATCGAAGTTGGACCATGCACAGTTACACAAATCAAAACTGCAGAACAAGATGGTTACACAGCTGTACAATTAGGATATGGTGATGTTAAAGAATCAAAATTAAACAAACCAGAATTAGGAAAATTTAAGAAGAGCAACATTGCTCCAAAGAAATATTTAAAAGAAGTAAGACTTGATTCAATTGAAGGAATTAAAGTTGGAGATGAACTTAAAGCTGATGTATTTGCAGAAGGCGACAAAGTTGATATCCAAGGAACTTCAAAAGGAAAAGGATTCCAAGGCGTTATCAAACGTTGGGGACAATCAAGAGGACCTATGGGACATGGTTCTATGTATCATAGAAGACCAGGTTCAATGGGATCTACATCTACACCAGGTAGAGTATACAAGGGTAAGAGATTACCAGGACATATGGGTGTACAAACTGTTACAATTCAAAATTTAGCAATTGTAAAAGTTGATACAGACAAGAATGTTATCTTAGTTAAAGGAAGCGTTCCTGGAGCTAAGGGTTCTATATTAAAAATTAAATCAAGTGTAAAAGCATAGGAAAGGAGGACAGATAGATATGTCAAAGATAGAAGTTTTAGATAAAAGCGGAAAGAAAGTTAAAGATTTAGATTTAAACGAAGCAGTATTTGGTATTGAACCTAATACTTCTGTAGTACATAGTGCTGTTGTTAATTTCCTTGCAAATCAAAGACAAGGTACACAAAGCACAAAAACAAGAAGCGAAGTTTCTGGTGGTGGAAGAAAACCATGGAGACAAAAAGGAACAGGTCGTGCAAGACAAGGTTCTATTAGAGCTTCACAATGGGTTGGCGGCGGAGTTGCATTAGGACCAAAGCCACGTTCATATTCATTCAAGATGAATAAGAAAGAAAAAGATTTAGCAGTTAAATCAATTTTATCAGCTAAATTAAATGATAAAGAAATCGTAGTTATCGATTCATTTGATATGAAGAATATCAAAACAGCAGAATTAGCAAAAACATTAAAGAATATTAAAGCTGAAGACGCTTACGTTGTTTTACCAGCAGTTGACGTTAACGTTCAAAAATCTGCAAGAAACATCGAAGACGTTAAAACATGTACAGTAAATTCAATGAACGTATATGATTTAGTTAAATATGAAAAAGTTGTTTTAACAGTTGATTCTGTAAAGAAAATTGAGGAGGTGTACGCATAATGGTTGCAGAAGATATTATCGTAAAACCTATCGTTACTGAAAAAAGCAATGAAGATATTGCTAATGGAAAGTATGTTTTCAAAGTAAATAAGAAAGCTACTAAGATTGATATTAAGAATGCTGTTGAAAAATTATTCAATGTAAAAGTTCTTGATGTTAATACAATTAACGTTAAAGGAAAAACAAAAAGAGTAGGAAGATATGAAGGAAAAACATCTGATTGGAAAAAAGCAATCGTTGTTATCGATACAAATCCTACAGACAAAGAGTATTTAGGAAAGAAAGGCAAAGCTGTTAAAGTTAGCAAGAAAGTAAATACTTCAATTGAAGGAATTAACTAATTATAAGTTAATCCAATTATCGAGAAATTACTCGGATATTAAAGAATATCTGCAATAACGGCAGGAAAAGACGTTATATAAAATTATAAGGAGAAATAAAAATGGGAACAAGAAAATTTAGACCAACAACTCCAACACTAAGACATAAATCTGTTTCTGATTTTGCTGAGATCACAAAGAAAACTCCTGAAAAATCTTTACTAGCTGTAAAGAAACAAAAATCAGGAAGAAATGCTCAAGGTAAAATCACAGTAAGACATCAAGGTGGTGGAAATAGACAAAAATATAGAATTATTGATTTCAAGAGAAATAAAGTTGATATGAAAGCTGAAGTAATCGGAATCGAATACGATCCAAACAGATCAGCAAACATCGCTTTAATCAAATATGAAGATGGAACATTAAGTTACATCATCGCACCAAAGGGATTAAAAGTAGGTGCTACAGTTATTTCTGCAGAAAAAGCTGACATCAAAGTTGGTAACTGCATGAAGATGGCAAACATCCCTGTAGGTACATTAATTCACAATGTAGAAATTAATCCAAATCAAGGAGCTAAACTAGTAAGAGTTGCAGGACAATCTGCACAACTTATGGCTAAAGAAGGAAAATATGTTCATTTAAGATTACCTTCTGGAGAAATGAGATTAGTATTAGATACTTGTAAAGCTACAATCGGTGTTATCGGAAATGAAGAACATGAAAATGTTAAATTAGGTAAAGCAGGAGCAACAAGACATTTAGGAAAACGTCCTGAAGTTAGAGGATCAGCAATGAACCCTAACGATCACCCTCATGGTGGTGGTGAAGGAAAAGCACCAGTTGGACATGCAGGTCCAATGACACCTTGGGGTAAACCAGCACTTGGATACAAGACAAGAGCAAAACACAAAAAGTCTAACAGATTAATAACAAAGAGAAGAAAATAATAAGGAAGGAGTAATTTAAATGTCAAGATCAAGTAAAAAGAAACCATTCATTGCACCTGAATTATTAAAGAGAGTAGACGCAATGAACGAAAGTGGAAACAAAGAAGTTATCAAGACATGGTCAAGAGCTTCTACAATTTATCCACAAATGGTAGGACTTACAATTGCTGTTCATGACGGAAGAAAGCATGTTCCAATCTACATCACAGAAGAAATGATTGGACATAAATTAGGAGAATTTGCTCCAACTAGAACTTTCAAAGGTCATGGCGGACAAAAAGCAGCATCAGCTACTGCAAAATAATAATGAATATATAATAGAGAATTCATATAAAAATTAATGAAGGAGGAAATTATTGTGGCAGACGAGAAAGAAAAGAAAGTAGCAACAAAGAAAACAACAACTGCAAAAGCTACAACAGCTAAGAAAGAAACAGCTGAAAAGAAAACAACAGCTAAGAAAACTACAACAACAGCTAAGAAGACAGTTGCAAAGAAAGCTACTGAAACAAAAGCTACAACAAAAGCAGCTACAGAAAAGAAAACAACAACTAAAGCTGCAGCAAAAACTGAAACTAAAGCTGAAGTAAAAACAGCAAAAGCTCCAGTTAAGAAAGCAAATAAAGAAGTTAAAGCAGTTGATTCTGCTAAAGCTACAGTTAAATACGCAAGAATCTCAGCTAGAAAAGTTAAGATCATTGCAGATTTAATTAGAGGAAAAGATGTTGATGAAGCATTAGCAATCTTACAATTTACACCAAAAGCTGGTACAGAAGTACTTTACAAATTATTAAAATCAGCTATTGCAAATGCAGAAAACAATTACAACATGACACACAGCAAATTATACATTGCTGAGATTTATTCAAATCAAGGCCCTACATTAAAGAGAATTAGAGCCGCAGCAAAAGGAAGCGCTGTAAGAATTAGAAAAAGAACAAGTAATACTACAATAGTATTAAAAGAGCGCGATTAATTATAAGAAGGAGGCAAATACAAAGTTATGGGACAAAAAGTAGATCCACGTGGACTTAGAGTCGGAGTTATCAATGACTGGGATTCAAAATGGTATGCTAACAAGAAAACTTATGGTGAATATTTAGTAGAAGACCATAAGATTCGTACTTATGTTAAGAAAAAACTATATGCTGCTGGAATTTCTAAAATTGAAATCGAAAGAACATCTAAGTTTGTAAAAGTAAACGTTTATACAGCAAAGCCAGGCCTTGTAATTGGTAAAGGCGGAAACTTAGCTGAACAATTAAAGAACGAATTAGAAAAAATTATCAACAAACATGTAAATTTAAACATTGTTGAAGTTAAAGACAAAGATCTTAATGCTCAATTAGTAGCAGAAGATATTGCCGGACAATTAGAAAGAAGAATTTCATTCAGACGTGCTATGAAACAATGCATGCAAAGAACATTAAAAGCTGGTGCTTTTGGTATTAAAACAGCATGCTCAGGAAGATTAGGCGGAGCTGATATGGCTAGAACAGAATTCTATAAAGAAGGTTCTATTCCACTTCAAACATTAAGAGCTGACATTGATTATGGATTTGCAGAAGCAGATACAACATATGGAAAAGTTGGTGTTAAAGTTTGGATTTATAAAGGCGAAGTTCTTCCAGAAAAAAGAAACGTAAAAGTTAAGATGGAAGGAGGAAATGACGATGCCATTGATGCCTAAGAAAACAAAATATAGAAAACAACAAAAAGGTAGAAACAGAGGAAAAGCAACAAGAGGAAACACAGTTGTTAATGGAAAATTTGGTTTACAAGCATGTGAGCTAGGTCATATTACTTCTAACCAAATCGAAGCAGCCCGTGTTGCTATGACAAGATCAGCAAGTAGAGACGCAAAATTCTGGATTAGAATCTTCCCAGATCATCCAGAAACAGCAAAGCCTATTGGTACTCGTATGGGTAAAGGAAAAGGTAATGTTGAAAGATGGGTAGCACCTGTAAAACCAGGAAGAGTAATGTTTGAAATCGATGGTTGTACAGACGAAGTTGCTAAGAGAGCATTAACACTTGCAGGAAGCAAACTATCTGTTAAAACAAAAATAGTTAAGAAAGAAATGGATGGTGATCAAGATGAAGATAAATAAGATTAGAGAAATGTCTTCACCAGATCTAGAGAAAGAATTAGGAGATTTAAAATCAGAATTATTTAAATTAAGATTTAGCTTAGCTACAAACGGTTTAGATAATCCTAAGAAAATTTCTCAAGTAAAGAAAGACATTGCAAGAGTAAATACAGTTTTAACTGAAAGAAAGTTAAAAGAGGCTAATAAATAAAGAAAGGAGATAAATACCTAATGGAAAGAAATCTTCGTAGAATAATGATTGGAAAAGTAGTTTCTAACAGCATGGATAAAACAATCGTTGTAGCAGTTGAAACAAAGAAAATGGATAAAAGATATGGAAAGATCAAAGCTTCAACATATAAATTAAAAGCTCATGACGAGAACAATGAATGCCAAGTTGGAGACACTGTAGAAGTTATGGAAACAAGACCTCTATCAAAAGATAAGAGATACAGACTTGTTAAAATAACAGAGAAAGCAGTTATAAAATAATCATTTAAAGTTAAATGTAAAGCACAAGCTTTACATATGAAGATAAAAGAAGGAGGAAAGACTTATGGTACAGCAACAAACTAGATTAAAAGTAGCTGACAACACAGGGGCAAGAGAACTTATGGTTATAAGATGCCTTGGTGGATCATATAGAAAGTTTGCAGGTGTAGGTGATGTTGTAGTTGCATCAGTAAAGAGCGCTATCCCAGACGGAACAGTTAAAAAAGGACAAGTTGTTAAAGCAGTTATTGTTAGAACAAAGAAACCTATTCAAAGACCAGACGGAACAGTTGTTAGATTTGATGAAAATGCAGCAGTTATTATAAAAGACGATAAAACTCCAACTGGAACACGTATATTTGGACCAGTTGCAAGAGAATTAAGAGATTTTGATTATATGAAAATCTTATCACTAGCACCAGAAGTTTTATAGAAGAAAGAGGTGAAATACATGAAACTTAAAAAAGGAGATACAGTAGAAGTATTATCTGGAAATGATAAAGGAACAACAGGAGAAATTCTTTCTGTTTTACCTAAATCAAATAAAGTTGTAGTTAAACAAGTTAATATTAGAAAAAAAGCTACAAAACCAAGAAAAGCTGGAGAAACTGGAGGAATTATTGCTTCAGAACATCCAATTAATTCAAGTAAAGTTGCAGTAGTTTGCCCTAAATGTAAGAAAGCCGTTAAAGTTGGTTACAAAGTTGATGGTGATAAGAAAGTTAGAGTTTGCAAGAGCTGCGGAGCTGAATTATAAAATAATATTGCGAGAGGAGGTCTATTAAGACTTATATGGAAATGTTAAAAGAACAATATGAGAAAGAAATAGTTCCAGCAATGATGAAGAAATTCAATTACAAGTCAGTAATGGAAGTTCCAAGATTAGAAAAGATCATCCTTAATGTTGGTTTAGGAGATACAAGAGACAATCCTAAAACATTAGAAGGATGTGTTAAAGATTTAACAGAAATTACAGGCCAAAAACCAGTAGTTACAAAATCAAAGAAAGCTATTGCTGCTTTCAAGATTAGAGCTGGAATGGACATTGGTGTTAAAGTTACATTAAGAAGCGGAAAAATGTATGATTTCGCATACAAACTATTCAATGTAGCATTACCACGTGTTAGAGACTTTAGAGGAGTTTCATCTGATTCATTTGATGGAAGAGGAAATTATTCAATGGGAGTTAAGGAACAATTAATTTTCCCTGAGATCGAATATGATAAGGTAGATAAAGTTAGAGGAATGGATATCGTTTTTGTTACATCAGCTAAAACTGATGAAGAAGCAAAAGAATTATTAACTCTTCTTGGAATGCCTTTCAGTAAATAATAATGAAGGAGGAAAGAGTCAAGAATGGCTAAGAAATCTTTAAAAGTTAAACAACAAAAGCCACAAAAATATGCAACTAGAGAATATAATAGATGCAAAATTTGTGGAAGACCACATGCTTATATAAGAAAATTTGGAATTTGCCGTGAATGCTTCAGAAAATTAGCTCACAAGGGTGAAATTCCTGGAATCAAAAAGGCAAGTTGGTAATAAATATTTAAATCTGACAAAGAAGGAGGGAAATAAATGAATACAACTGACCCAATAGCAGACATGTTAACAAGAATTAGAAACGCTAATACTTCAAAACATGCTACAGTTGACGTTCCATCATCAAATATTAAGAAAGCTATCGCTCAAATCTTAGCTGATGAAGGATATATCAAATCTTTTGAAGAGATTAAAGATGAAAAACAAGGTATCATCAGAATCACATTAAAGTATGATGAAAAAGGTAAGAAAGTAATTTCTGGATTAAAGAGAATTTCAAAACCAGGATTACGTATATATGTAAATAAAGACGAACTTCCAGAAGTTCTTAACGGTTTAGGTATTGCTTTAATTTCTACATCTAAAGGAATTAAAACAGATAGAGAAGCACGTAAAGAAGGCTTAGGAGGAGAAGTTCTAGCTTATATTTGGTAATTATTAAAGAAGGAGGAAAACCAAGATGTCAAGAATAGGAAAGAAACCTATAGCAATTCCTGAAGGCGTTACAGTTACAATTGATGGACAACACATCACAACTAAAGGCTCAAAGGGAACTCTTGAAATGGATATACATCCAGCAGTTAAAGCTGAAGTTAAAGAAAACGAAGTTATCGTTTCTATTGAAAATGAAGCAAACGGAAATTTACATGGATTAACTAGAACTTTAATCGCTAACATGATTGAAGGTGTTAACAATGAATTTTCAAAAACACTTCAAATTAACGGTGTAGGTTACAGAGCTCAAAAACAAGGATCAAACTTAGTTATGAACTTAGGATATTCTCACCAAGTAGTTGTTGAAGCACCAGAAGGAATCACATTTGATGTTCCAGATGCTAACACAATTATCATTAGAGGAATCAACAAAGAAGTTGTTGGACAAACAGCAGCTGTTGTTAGATCAAAGAGAGAACCAGAAGTATATAAGGGTAAAGGTATTAAATATGCTGAAGAACACTTAATACGTAAGGAAGGAAAGACAGGTAAATAATATCTAGAAAGGAGATAAATAATGATTTCTAAGACAAATAGAAAACTTGAAAGAACAAGAAGACATGCTAGAGTTCGTACAAAAATTAGCGGAACTCCAGAATGCCCAAGATTAAGCGTTTTCAAAAGTAATTCTGCAGTCTATGCACAAATCATTGACGATGTTAACGGAAAAACATTAGTTGCAGCTTCTTCATTAGATAAAGAAGTAAAAACAAAACATGCAAATGTTGAAGCAGCTAAAGAAGTTGGAGCATTAGTAGCAAAGAGAGCAAAAGATGCAAAAATTTCAGATGTTGTTTTCGATAGAGGCGGATACATTTATCATGGTGTTATCAAAGCATTAGCTGATAGCGCTAGAGAAGGCGGATTAAATTTCTAAGAAGAAGGAGGTAAATCAAGTGGCAGATAGACAAAATAGACGTGAAGAAAAAGATGACGGACTAAATGAAAAAGTCGTTGCAATCAATAGAGTTGCAAAAGTTGTTAAAGGTGGTAGAACATTTAGATTCAGTGCTGTTGTTGTTGTAGGTGATGGTGCTGGACACGTTGGAATCGGTAATGGAAAATCAGCTGAGGTTCCTGAAGCAATCAGCAAGGCAATCCAAGATGCTAAGAAACATTTAATCGAAGTTCCAATCGTTGGTACAACTGTTCCACATGAATATATTGGAGAATTTGGTAGTGCTAAGGTACTATTAAAACCAGCTGCAGAAGGTACTGGATTAATCACAGGAGGATCTGTTAGACCAGTTCTTGAATTAGCAGGATACAAAGATGTTAGAACTAAAGTTTTAGGAACAAACAATCCTAGAAACTGCGTTTATGCAACATTAAACGGATTAAAATCAATGCAAACAATTGAACAAGTTGCAAAGAAGAGAGGAATAAAAGTAGAAGACGTTAAATAATTTTTGCTAGAGATTGTGTAAAAATTGTAACGTAAATATATTTTATTCATTATTTACAATTGAATATTATTTGTATAAAATAATTTCGTATGAAATTAAAATGACATAAGGAGGTGTAACCCAAAATGAAGTTAGATGAATTAAAACCATCAACTAAAAGAACAAAGAGAACTGTAGTTGGACGTGGTATGGGTTCAGGATTAGGAAAAACTTCTGGAAGAGGTCACAAAGGCCAAAAAGCTAGAGCTGGCGGCGGAGTAAGACGTGGATTTGAAGGTGGACAAACACCATTATATAGAAGATTACCTAAGAGAGGATTCAACAACAGTAAGTTCGCTAGAGACTACAATGAAGTAACATTAACTATGTTAAATAACGCAACAACAGATGTAGTAGATGTTGATAGTCTTATTAAAGATGGAATTATCAGCAAAGCTAAAGACGGAATCGTTGTTATAGCTACTGGTAAATTAGATAAAAAATTAACTGTAAAAGCTAAGAGATTCACAAATTCAGCTAAAGAAAAAATCGAAGCTTTAGGCGGAAAGACAGAGGTGATTTAATTGTTTAAAACATTAGTCAACGCATTTAAAACTCCTGAAATAAGGAAAAAACTATTCTATACATTATTATTAATTATTGTATTTAGAATTGGTTGTTTTATTACTATCCCTATGGTTAACTTAGAAGCTGTTAGCCAATTAGGTGAAGCATCATCATCAGGAATAACAGGATTAATCAATATTATTTCCGGTGGTGCTTTCTCAAGACTATCAATCTTCGCAATGTCAATCACACCTTACATCACAGCATCAATCATTGTACAATTATTAGCAATGATTGTACCTGCTTTAGAGAGATTAACTAAAGAAGGTGGAGAAGAAGGAAGAAAGAAAGTTGATAGAATTACTAAGATCATATCTTTAGTATTAGCAGTAGTTGAAGGTTTGGGAATTTACTTCTCATATCAAATGAATGGAATCTTCATCGGAACAGGATTCCAAACAATGGCTGTAGTTATATTATCACTAGTAGCCGGAACTTCGCTACTTATGTGGGTTGGAGACAAAATTACATCAAGAGGAATTGGAAACGGAACATCAATGTTAATCTTTGCTGGTATCGTTTCAAGCATTCCAACAGCTATTACTTCAATAGTTGGATTAGTTACAGCTAATGGATCATTTGATACAAAAGGATTAATATTCGCATTATTAATCGTATTCGGTGTTCTATTATTAGTAACAGGTGTAGTATTTGTTCAATTAGCTGAAAGAAGAATTCCAGTTCAATATTCAAAGAAAGTTGTTGGAAGAAAAATGGTAGGAGCACAAAATACACACATTCCAATCAAGCCAGCTATGGCTTCTGTAATGCCAATTATTTTTGCTTCATCATTCATGACATTCCCAGCTTTAATTATTGAATTGATAAATCCTCAAATAGCAAATACACAAGGATTCTGGAGAGTAGTTTATGATTTATCAATCGCTACATCTTCATCAAGTGTTGGTTGGAATTATGTAATAATCAATGCAGTAATTTACTTACTATTAATCATTGGTTTCACATACTTCTATACATACGCAACATTTAATCCATTAGAGGTTGCTGCAAATATCAAGAGAAATGGTGGTTTCATCCCAGGTATCAGAGCTGGAAAACCAACATCAGATTACTTATCATCAGTACTATCTAAAGTAGTATTATTCGGTGGTATATTCTTAGCAGTTATTGCTATTATCCCAATGTTTGCAAAAGCAACAGGATTAAACACAGCATTTGGTGGATCATCAATATTAATTTTGGTTGGTGTTGCTATCGAATTAGAGCAACAACTTGAATCATTATTAGTAATGAGACATTATAAAGGATTCTTAAATAAATAGTTTTAAGAGTATTAAATTAACATAGGGATGCTCTTCGTTATAGAACGTCCCTTCTTAATTTTTTATTTAATACAAATGATAAAATAGTTTGTGTCCAAACTATTTTATTTAGTGTGAAAGGAACACATATGTATATAATTATGTTAGGAGCTCCTGGAAGTGGCAAGGGAACTATAGGTGCAGAAATCTGCAAACACTACAACTTAACTCATTTAGCCACAGGAGATATTTTTAGAGAAGAAATAAAAAATCAAACAGAACTTGGAAAAGAAGCTGAAAAGTATATTTCACAAGGTAAATTAGTACCAGATGAAATCACAATCAAATTAGTTGAAAAGCAATTAGATGAATTAGATGGCGCAGTATTAGACGGCTTTCCAAGAACAATAGAGCAAGCTAGCGCTCTAGACACATACCTAAATGCAAAAGGAAAATCAATAACAGCAGTTATAGATTTAAATGTTCCAGACGAAGACTTAGTTGTAAGAACTTCATGCAGAGTTATGTGTTCAAACAAAACATGCCGTGCACCATATAATACAAAATTTATGCCTCCAAAAGTTGAAGGCATTTGTGATGTATGCGGTTCAGCATTAATTAGAAGAGCAGATGATGTTCCTGAAATAATCAGAAATAGACTAAAAGTTTATCATGAAGAAACAGAACAATTAATAAACTATTATAAAGAAAAAGAATTATTAGAACCAATTGATATTAACATTTATGCAGAGACAACTAGAGAAGACACAACAGCAAAAACATTTGATGCAATTGATAAAAGAATTGCAGAATAATTAGAAAGAAGATAGTAAATGGTTACAATAAAATCTAAATCAGAAATTGAATGCATGCGTGAAGCCGGCAGAGTTGCAGACTTAGTTCAAAAAGAAATTGAGAAAGCAATAAAACCTGGGGTAACAACTCTTGATCTTGATAAAATTGCTGAAGCAAAAATGAGAGAATTAGGAGCATTACCTGCAGAAAAAGGTTATCCAAGTGGAATGAAGGGTGTACCAGATTTTCCAGCATCCATTTGCGCATCTGTAAATGATAATATTATACATGGAATTCCATCAGATAAAGTTGTTTTAAGAGAAGGAGATATAATCTCAGTTGACCTTGTAACATACAAAAATGGATTCAACGGTGATTGCTGCAGAACTTATGCAGTCGGAGAGGTATCACCAGAAGCTAAAAAGCTAATAGAAGTTACAAAACAAGCTTTTTATGAAGCTTTAAAAGTAGCTAAAAAAGGAAATAGAATAGGCGATATTGGTTATGCAGTACAAGAATATGTACGTGCTAACGGATTTGATGTAATTAAAGAATTTGAGGGTCACGGCATTGGACGCGAGATGCATGAAGATCCAGGAGTTCCAAATCACGGAAAACCAGGAAGAGGAGTAAGACTTGAACCTGGTATGACAATATGCATCGAACCTATGGTAGTAGCTGGTTCACCAGAGATTTGCCAAGGCGATGATGGATGGTCAATTTGGACATATGATGAGAGCTTATCAGCTCACTATGAAAATACAATTTTAATCACAGAAAATGAGCCTGAAATATTGACTTTAAGCTAAATTTATTGTAAAATTAATTAGTCATGACGCTTATTTAAAATCATGACAAAAATTGTTTAAAAAAGGAGTAAAAAATTATATGTCTAAAGATGATGTAATTGAAGTTGAAGGTGTTGTTTCAGAAGCACTTCCAAATACAACATTCAAAGTAAAATTAGAAAATGGACATGAAATTTTAGCTCATATCTCAGGAAAATTAAGAATGAATTACATTAAAATTCTTCCAGGAGATAAAGTAAAATTAGAATTATCACCATATGATTTAACTCAAGGAAGAATTACATGGAGAGATAAATAATTAAATAATTTGATTATGCATTAAAGTATAAAAGCAAATTAGGAGGAAAATAGAATGAAGGTTAGACCATCAGTAAAACCTATGTGCGAAAAATGCAAGGTTATAAAAAGAAAAGGTGTTATTAGAGTTATTTGCTCTAATCCAAAACACAAACAAAGACAAGGTTAATTGTAGATTAAAGTAGTTTCAAAGTATTGAAATTACTTTAATTTGCGTTCTAGAAAACAATATTCAAAAATGTGTTTTTAAAATGCTTCAAAGTATTGCTACTAGGGCGATTCATTAACCAACAATTTTTAGTTATTTTCATACTCTCGTGCGGCTGATTGAGAATATGTAAAATATAAATACTTTATCTTAAACTTTTAAAGATCGAATTTAATATTAATAATACGACCAAACCTTTCTAAATCGTGTTATTAACATTAAATTCGGTGCATTTCACCTTTAGAAGTGCAAGATAGAAAAACTTATTAAATAAACAAATACAAAAAATTATGAAAGAGGTGTAAACATGGCTCGTATAGCAGGAGTTGAACTACCAAAAGAAAAAAGGGTAGAAATCGGACTTACATACATTTATGGTATAGGTTTGAAAAGATCACAAAAAATTCTAGCAGAAGCTGGTATCAACCCAGACACTAGAGTTAAAGATTTAACAGATGATCAAGAACAAGCTATTAGAAAAGCAATGTCTGGTTATTTAGTTGAAGGTGACCTAAGAAGAGAAACACAATTAAACATCAAACAATTAATTGAAATGGGTTGCTTCAGAGGAACAAGACATAAGAAAGGTCTTCCAGTAAGAGGACAAAGAACTAAAACTAATGCCCGTACAAGAAAGGGTCCAAGAAAATTAGTAGTTCGTACAAAGAAAGATTAATTTTAGGAGGTAAGTAAAGAATGGCAACAGCAAAGAAAGCCACAAGTAGAAGAAAAGTAAGCAAGAACATTCAATCTGGAAAAGTTATGATTCATGCAAGCTTTAATAATACAATCGTTACAATTACCGACACACAAGGAAACACAATTTCTTGGGCTAGTGCCGGTGGATTAGGATTTAAAGGATCAAGAAAAAGTACTCCATTCACAGCTGGAGAAGTTGCTGAAACAGCAGCAAAAGCAGCTATGGAGCACGGATTAAAAACTGTAGAAGTTTTTGTTAAAGGACCAGGAGCAGGTCGTGAATCTGCAATCAGATCATTAGCTACAGCAGGATTAGAAATCACATCAATCAGAGATGTAACTCCAATCCCTCATAATGGTTGCAGACCACCAAAAAGAAGAAGAGTATAATTTTAGAAGATTAGGAGGTAGAAAAATATGTCTGACAACAAGCATATTTTAAAAAGAAGTAGGGCTCTTGGTATCGAACCAGGATTCCTAGGTTACAATAAAAAATCTAGAAGAAATCCATCAAACAGCAACAGAAAAGTTTCAGAATATGGACTTCAACTTAGAGAAAAACAAAAAACAAAATTCATCTATGGCGTTCAAGAAAAGCAATTCAGAAAATATTTTGAAATGGCTAACAACGCTAAAGGAAAAACAGGTGATAACTTATTACAATTATTAGAAAGTAGATTAGATAACGTAGTTTATAGATTAGGTTATGCTAGCACAAGAAGACAAGCAAGAATGCTTGTAACACATGCAGCTTTCGAAGTTAATGGACAAAAAGTAGATGTTCCATCATTCCTAGTTAAAGCAGGAGATGTTATTTCAGTAAGAGAAAGCAAGAAAGACAATGGAGCTATCAAAGCAGCTGTTGAAACAGAAGCAGCTAGACCAGTACCAGCTTGGTTAGAAAAAGACGCTGACAAATTAAGCGGTAAAGTTATTAGACTTGCTGCTAGAGAAGATATTGATTTACCAGTTGAAGAGCACTTAATCGTTGAGTTATATTCTAGATAATGCTCATAAGATTGATTTATTAAGATTTTTCTTGAATACAAAACTTAAATTATCATATAAGTTTTGTTTTATAATTTAGGAGGTAGAAATGATAGAATTTGAAAAGCCAAATATTAAATGCCTAGAAATCGATAAAGACAAACACTACGCAAAGTTTTTATGTGAGCCTTTAGAAAGAGGTTATGGTATAACAATTGGAAATTCTTTAAGAAGAATATTATTATCTTCATTACCAGGAGCAGCAATCACAAGTGCAAAGATTGAAGGAGTTGAACACGAATTCACAACAATCCCAAATGTAGTTGAGGATGTACCAGAAATTATTTTAAATCTAAAAATGGTTAGATTAAAAGTAGAAGACAATGAAGAAAAAACTTTAAGAATTGACTTTAAAGGCGAAGGCGAATTAACGGCTGGAGATATCATTACAGATGGAACAGTAGAAATACTTAATCCAGATCTTCACATCTGCACAGTTGAAAAAGGCGGAAGAGTTGAAATGACTTTAACTGCAGAGAGAGGAAGAGGATATAATACCGCAGAGAAAAACAAAAAAGATAATCAACCAATTGGTGTAATCTCAATCGATAGTATTTTCTCACCAGTTAAGAAAGTTAACTACAACATTGAAAATACTAGAGTTGGACAAATGGTAGATTACGATAAATTAACAATTGAATTATGGACTGACGGAAGCTTAGAGCCATTCGAAGCATTAAGCTTAGCAGCAAAAGTTCTAACAGAACACATTCAATTATTCGTAGATCTTTCAGAAGCAGCTAAGAGCACAACAGTTATGAAAGATAAAGAAGTAGATGTTGAACAACAACTACTTGAAAAACCAATCGAAACATTGGAATTATCAGTAAGATCATTCAATGGTTTAAGAAGATCAGGAATAACAACCATTGGACAATTAACAAATAAAACAGTTCCTGAAATGATGAAGATTAAGAACTTAGGAAAGAAATCTCTTGACGAAGTAATTAATAAACTTCACAGTCTAGGATTAGACGTAAAGAATATTGATGAATAGGAAGGTGAATTAAATTGGCAATGAGAAAATTAGGTAGAACAACTGCTCAACGTATGTCAATCTTAAAAAACTTAACTACTGATTTAATATGGCATGAACAAATCGAAACTACTGAAGCAAGAGCTAAAGAAGTTAAAGCAATAGTTGATAGCCTTATCGCATTAGCAGTTAAAGAAAAAGATAACTTCACAGAAGTTGAAGCAAAAGTTGTTAAAGCAAAATTAGATAGTAAGGGAAACAAAGAAACAGAACTTACAAAGAGCAAAAACGGCAAAGAATTCTTAAAGGTTGTTAAAGAAGAAAAAACAGAAAAGAGACAAAAAGACGAACCTTCAAGATTAGCCGCTAGAAGAAAAATGTTTACAAAGATTAATAAAGTTAAAGATGCTGAAGGAAATTCAATTGATTTAACAGACAAATTATTCAATGTAATCGCTCCTAGATATGCAACAAAAGTTGGTGGTTACACACAAATCATCAAGAAAGGTGCACGTAGAGGAGACGCAGCTGAAGCTGTAATTTTAAAATTAGTTTAATTGATAAAGTATTTATTAAATAAAAGAGCTTTGAATTAATCAAGGCTTTTTTATTTTGCTTTTTATGATATAATTAGTTCGGTTTAAATAAAAGAATTATATTATTTAAATTAAAAAGGAGGATTTAATATGAAAAAAACATTAACTCTTATATTAGCTGCATTAATTTTAGTAGCAGGACTATTTATTCTAACAGGCTGCAATAATAACAATAGCAGCAAGAATCCAATAGTTGGACAATGGCAATATAAAGACTATTCATCATATGTTTATACATTCAATGAGGATGGAACAGGTGAATATGCTGGAAAGAAATTTACTTATAAAACAGAAGGAAACAATATTTCAATCACATATGAAGGCACTACAGCTGCATTCAATTCAACATTTGAAATCAAAGATAATCAATTAATTATTAAAGATTCACTAGGAAATGACACAGTTTATAATAAAAAATAAGAAAATTTTATAAATAAAATATTAACATATTGAGAGTTGTTATAAACAACTCTCTTTTTTATTGTTATTTAGTTTACATAAATATAGAAATATTACTAAAATTTAATGTATTTTTAACACAAAAATAATACTAAAGAAAAGTGGCGAAAAAGCCCGTATTTTCGGCACTTTTAGGTTAATTTTTTTATTTAATTCGTTGAATAATTAAACTCGTTAATATATAATTCAAGTGGTATATTGTAAGCGTTTGACGGAAAATACCAAACTTTTAATTACTGGTATATTTTACCAACAGGAGGAGTTATGCCAAGAGGAAAAAGTAAAAAGAAACAACTTGAAGAAAAGAAATTAAATGCAACAGTAGTTATAATGATTGTTTTAGCTATTCTTTTAGGTGTTTTAATATATATGAAAGCTGGGGTTGTAGGTGAAACTATAAGCCCTGTATTAGGTGGTGTATTTGGATATATCAAATATTTAATTCCACCAGGATTATTCTTAATGGCTGTTTATGTAGCAAT
>OCTX012274508.1_pt1 | contig 20478 bp, 20 predicted proteins | sample 1539691 | NCBI WGS metagenome assembly OCTX01 (sample SAMN02144231, study PRJEB22623) | gut metagenome | biome: sheep rumen | host: Ovis aries | place: New Zealand
GAAGCTTTTCTGAGATTTGAATACCTTCAAATCAACAATCTCCCATATGTTAGTTGAATCGATTTTTTCCAAATGTATCATATCTTTTTTACCTCACACAAATCTCGTTTTGTTTTAGCCATTATATAATTGCTGACCGGCGTAGTCAATCATCTTGCTCTTCAAGCAGAAGGAGGCACTTCCTTACGAAGTGCCTCCATCGGCTGATTTTTCTAATATTGCGTTTTATTCGCTTTCCAGCATCGTGCCGGTTTCTTTCAGGTTCCGGTGGAACGAGAAGGCCCGGTCGAGCAGATGCGGGGTCTGCGCGCCGTGGGTGGCGGCGCAGGCGTCCTCGAAATAGCGCCGCAGCTGCGGCCGATAATCCGGGTGGGCGCAGTTTTCGATGATCCTCACCGCGCGCTCCTTCGGGCTCAGGCCTCGCAGATCGGCGTAGCCCTGCTCGGTCACCAGCACGTCCACGTCGTGCTCGCAGTGGTCGACATGCGTCACCATCGGGACGATGCTCGAGATCTTGCCGCCCTTGGCGACGGAGTTCGTCATGAAAATCGAGATCGAAGCATTGCGCGCATAGTCGCCCGAGCCGCCGGTGCCGTTATAGACATTGGTGCCGTTCATCTGCGAAGAGTTGACGTTGCCGTAAATATCTGCCTCGACGGCAGTGTTCATCGCAATAACGCCGAGACGGCGAATGAGCTCGGCGCTGTTGGAAATCTCGGAGTCGCGCAGCACCAGCTTGTCGCGGTAATTCTCCAGATTGCCCAGCAGCCGGTTCATGCCCTCCTTCGACAGTGACAGCGAGGTTGCGGAGGCAAAATCGGCCTTGCCCGCGTCGATCAGGTCGAGGATCCCGTCCTGCATCACTTCCGAGAAGAAGCTCATGTGCTGAAATTCGGAGTTTTTCAGTCCGAAGAGCACGGCGTTTGCCACCGAGCCGACGCCGGACTGCAGCGGCAGCTCGTCGGCCGAGAGACGGCCCGCCTCTTTCTCCCCTTCCAGGAAGCGGACGATGTTGGCCGCGATGCGGCGGCTGACCTCATCCTCCGGCGCGAGCGGACGCGGATGCTCCTCCGCCTCGCCGATCACCACGGCGGCGATCTTCTCCGGCGGGCAAGTCAGGAAGGGCTGCCCGATGCGCTCTCCCGCCCGGGTGAGCGGAATCGGCTCGCGCCGCGGCGGGTTCTGCACGCGATAGATATCGTGCATGCCCTCCAGCGCGGCCGGCTGCGCCAGGTTCAGCTCAACGATCACGCGCTCGGCGAGGTCGATGTAGGTCTGCGAGCAGCCGACGGCCGTGGTGGGAATCAGATGCCCCTCCTCGGTGATCGCCGCAGCTTCGATGATCGCCGCGTCGATCTTCCCGTAAAAGCCGAGGCGGGCGTTCTGCGCCACCTCGCCGAGGTGCACGTCGGTATAATACACCGGCTCCCCGCCCCCGCCGTTGACGGCGGTGCGCAGGGCCTTGCTGGTCATGTAGGGCAGACGGCGGGCGATAATGTCGAGCGAGGCCCAGTCGGAGTCCAGCTCGTCGCCGGTTGAGGCGCCGCTCAGCAGATTCAGCCGCAGCTTTCTCTCCCCGCTGCGCACCTGCCCGGAGATGGCCAGCGGCACCATTTTGGGGCAGCCGGAGGGCGTAAAGCCGCTGACGGCGACGGTCATGCCGTCGGCAATCAGCCGCGCCGCCTCATCGGCGCTCATGACGCGCTCTTTCAGCGCCTCACAGCGAAAACGACGGTCCAGCTCCATGCCTCACCCGATTTTCTGCGCGAAGGCCGCGGCCTGCTCGTCGCTGATGAGCGCGGCGCCCTCGGCCAGCGCCTTCTGGTTGATCTCTTCGGTGCCGGCGGGGATGTGGCGCTTGACGCCCTCCATCAGCTCCTCGTCGGTAAAGAGCTGCAGCGCGCGGTTGATCGCGCCGACGGCGACGATGTTCGCGGTGAAGGCCTTACCGACCTTCTCCTTCGCGGTCTGCAGGATGGGAATGGAAATCACGCGCGCGGGATCGAGGTCGGCGGGCATCGTGAGGCTGTCGTCCATCATGACGATCGCGCCCTCGGCCATCTCGCGGGTGTATTTTTCCAGGGAAGCCTGGGTCAGCGCCAGGAGGAAGTTCGGCAGGGTGACCTTGGAATACCAGATCTTGTCCCGGCTGAGCACGGTTTCGGCCTTGCTGACGCCGCCGCGCGCCTCGGGACCGTAGGCCTGGGACTGCACGGTGTTGAGCCCGGCGATGACAGCCGCCTCAGCGACGATCACGCTGGCCAGAATCACGCCCTGGCCGCCGGAACCGGCAAAACGCATCTCATAACGATTACTCATTCTCTGTCCCTCCCCTTATTTCTTCGCCTTTTTCCTGCAGGCGGCGATGATCTTCGCATACTCGTCCGTATACTCGGGATAATCGTTGAAAGAGAGGATGCCGATCTGCTTCTTGCCGGCGCGGTCTTCCTCGCTCATGCTGTAGTAACGGGCGGTGGGGATCAGGTTCTCCTTCTGCCACTTGAGCATCTCGACGGCGTCGCCCTTCTTGTTCTTGCGGCCGTAGTAGGTCGGGCAGACGGAGTAGACGTCGACCAGCGAAAAGCCGTTGTGGAGAATGGCCTTCTTGATGATCTCGGTGGTCTCCTTGGCGTGGAACACGTCGCCGCGCGCGGAGAAGGAGGCACCGGCACCGGTGGCGAGGTTGGCGATGTCGAAGGGACGGTCCACGTTGCCGTAGGGCGCGGTGGTCGCCTTGTCGCCGTTGGGCGTGGTCGGCGAATACTGGCCTCCGGTCATGCCGTAGATGTCGTTGTTGAAGCAGATCACCGTCAGACCCAGGTTGCGGCGCGCCGCGTGGATCAGGTGGTTGCCGCCGATGGCGGAGCAGTCGCCGTCGCCGGTGAGGACGATGACGTTGAGCTTGGGATTGGCAAACTTGATGCCGGTGGCAAAGGCGATCGCGCGCCCGTGGGTCGTGTGGATGGAATTGAAGTCCAGATAACCGGCCGCGCGCGAGGAGCAGCCGATGCCGGAGACGATGACAAAGTCGTCGCGGTCAAAATCGTATTCGGGGTCCTCGATCAGCTCGTGGATCGCCACCGCCACGTCGCGCATGATGACGCCGTTGCCGCAGCCGGGGCACCAGATCTGAGGAAGATGGTCGATTCTCATATATTCATGGACAAGATCACTCGGCATGATGCGTACCCTCCATCTCATTGAGTTTCGCCAGGATATCGCGGGGAGAAATCACGGTGCCGTCGACGCGGCCGAGGAAATGCACGGGCTTTTCGCAGCGCGTGACCCGCTGCACTTCGAGCAGCATCTGGCCGTGGTTGTGCTCGACCATGAGGATGTTCTTCAGCTGCGGCAGACGCTCGAGCAGCTGCTTTTCCGGGAAGGGCCACACGGTAATGGGGCGGAACATGCCGACCTTTTTGCCTTCCGCTCTCGCCGCGTTCACCGCGTCCATGGCCGCGCGGGCGGTGCCGCCGAAGCAGACGATCGCGGTCTCCGCGTCGTCCATCAGATATTCCTCGATGCGGACAATGTTGTCCACGTTCTTCTCCACCTTGTCGAGCAGACGGGTGACGAGCTTGCCGGCGATCTCGTTGGAGTTGACCGGGAAGCCGGAGATATCATGCGCAAGGCCGGTGATGTTGTAGCGCTCGCCCTGGCCGAAGGGCTTCATCGCGGGCACATACTTGCCTTCCGGCACATAGTAGCACTCTTTGTTTGCGCCGTCGTGGAAGGACATCTTGCGGCGGTTGATGATGAGGTCGTTGGGGTTGGGCAGCTCCACGCCCTCGCGCATATGGCCGATGATCTCGTCCATCAGGAAGATGACCGGCGTGCGGTACTTCTCAGAGAGGTTAAAGGCGCGGATGATGAGCGTATAGGTTTCGAGCACGGAGGAGGGAGACAGGGCGATCATCGGGTGGTCGCCGTGGGTGCCCCAGCGGGCCTGCATATAGTCGCCCTGGGAGGGGCTGGTGGCGAGCCCCGTGGAGGGGCCGGCGCGCTGCACGTCGACGATCACGCAGGGGATCTCGGCCATCACACCGTAGCCGATGTTTTCCTGCATCAGGGAGAAGCCCGGGCCGGAGGTGGCCGTCATGGCCTTCATGCCCGCGGCGGAAGCGCCGAGGACAGCGGCGATGGAAGAAATCTCGTCTTCCATCTGGATAAACTTGCCGCCCATCTGGGGCAGCCGGAGCGCGCTCTGTTCCGCGATCTCCGTGGAGGGAGTGATGGGGTAGCCCGCGAAAAACCGCATACCCGCGGCGATTGCGCCTTCAACGGCGGCTTCGTTGCCCTGCATTAACACAGCTTTCGACATAGTCCGGCCTCCTTACTCTTCTACGTTAACCAGATAGATGGCATAGTCCGGGCAGCGCAGCTCGCACTGTCCGCAGAAAATGCACGCGTCAGCATCCTTGATGCGCACTTTTTCCTTTTTTATCTCCAGCACCTGCTTGGGGCAGAAAGCCGCGCAGATGCCGCAGCCCTTGCACCAGACATCTTCGATCACGAGTTTTTTTCTCCCGACCATTTGTTTTTCTCCTTCATGACAAGTAATAATAGAGCCGCTGGTTGACTGGGATGAAAATACACGATGCTAAATAGGGAAAACGCCGAAGCCTTTCCCTGTGCTGAATGAGTCAGCGCCCAGGCGGCCGCAAAGCCGCGGGCCGCATGGGCCGGGACGGCTGCCTTTTTGCTTCGACGCAATATGCAGACGCACCCTTGTAATTGTATAACAACTGCCTCCAAATAGCAATAGATGCTTGGAAATCTTTTGGTAGAAAATTTAGAATAATCTGCCTCTTTTGTACGGTAAATTAACAAAGCGCGTACTTTTCCCCTCAATAGTACGCGCTTGGGTTCGTGTTGATGCCGGGAGGCATAACCCATGCTGCGGGGTGAAAAAAGCGCCCGGGCAAACCGGGCGCTGAGATGCCTGATTCAGTTATTCTCCGGCTTGAGGGTGGGGAAGAGCAGCACGTCGCGGATGGAGGCGGAGTCGGTCAGCAGCATGACCAGACGGTCGATGCCGTAGCCGATGCCGCCCGTGGGAGGCATGCCGATCTCCAGCGCGTTGAGGAAGTCCTCGTCGGTGTGGTTGGCCTCTGCGTCGCCCGCGGCCGCCAGCGCGTCCTGCGCGGCAAAGCGCTCGCGCTGGTCGATGGGGTCGTTGAGCTCGCTGTAGGCGTTGCACATCTCCCAGCCGTTGATGTACAGCTCGAAGCGCTCGACCTTGGAGGGGTCCTCCGGCTTTCTCTTCGTCAGGGGGCTGATTTCGATCGGGTGATCCATGATAAAGGTGGGCTGGATCATCTTGTCCTCGCAGAACTCGTCAAAGAAGAGGTTCACAATGTCACCCTTCTTATGGCGCGTCTCAAACGCGATGCCGCGCGCGGCGGCCAGCGCCTTGGCCTCCTCGTCGCTGCTCACTTTGTCGAAGTCGATCCCGGTCTCCTCGCGGATCGCCTCCGTCATGGTCAGGCGGCGGAAGGGCTTTGCCATGTCGATCTCATGATCGCCGTAGCGGATCACCGCCGAACCGCAGACCGTCTCGGCCAGGTGGCGGAACAGAGACTCCGTCAGCTCCATCATGCCGTGATAGTCGGTGTAGGCCTGGTAGAGCTCCATCAGCGTAAACTCCGGGTTGTGCTTGGTGTCGATGCCCTCGTTGCGGAACACGCGGCCGATCTCGTAGACCTTCTCCAGGCCGCCGACAATGAGGCGCTTGAGATAGAGCTCGAGCGAAATGCGCAGGCGCACATCCATGTCCAGCGCGTTGTAGTGCGTCTCGAAGGGGCGCGCCGCGGCGCCGCCGGCGTTCGAGACCAGCATCGGGGTCTCCACCTCCATGAAGCCCCGCGCGTCGAGGAAACGGCGGATCTCGCTGATGATCCGGGAGCGCTTGACGAAGGTATCGCGCACCTCGGGATTGACGATCAGATCCAGATAGCGGCGGCGGTAGCGGGCGTCCACGTCGGTCAGGCCGTGGAATTTCTCCGGCAGGGGCTTGAGAGACTTCGAGAGCAGCGTCACGCGCCTGGCGTGCACGGTGACCTCGCCGGTCTTGGTCTTGAACACAAAGCCCTCGACGCCGAGAATGTCGCCGATATCCATCTTTTTAAAGTCGGCGTAGGCCTCCTCGCCGACGGAGTCGCGCGCCACATAGCACTGCAGCACGCCTTCCTTATCCTGAATCTTGCAGAAGGACGCCTTGCCCATGACGCGCTTGACCATCATGCGGCCCGCGATGCTCACGTCCCGGTTTTCCAGCGCCTCAAAGTCCGCGGCAACCTCGCTGCTGTGGTGGCTGACGTCGAACCTGGTGATGGCGAAGGGATCCTTCCCCGCCTCCTGCAGCGCGGCAAGCTTATCGCGGCGAATCTGCAGGATCTCGGACAGCTCCTGCGCCGGCTGCGGCTGGCGCACGTTATCTTCACTCATACGATATCCTCTGACAAAATGACTTTAATGGTTTTCGAGCGAGAGAATTTCAATTTTCAGCTCGCCGGCCGGCGCCTGAATCGTCACGACGTCGCCGCTGCGGTGCCCGTGCAGGCCGCGGCCCACGGGAGAGTCGTCGGAAATGCGGTGCTGCTTGGGATTGGCCTCCTGAGAGCCGACGATCTCGTAGGTTTCCTCAAAGCCGTCCTCCAGATCGCGCACGCGGACGATGCTGCCCAGCGTGACGGTGTCTTTCGGCGCGTCAAGCTCGATGTTGTCCACGATCTCGGCGTTTTCGATCAGGTCCTTCATCTCCGCGATCTTGGAGTAAAGCTTGCCCTGCTCGGTTTTGGCCTCGTCATACTCGCTGTTTTCGCTCAGGTCGCCGAAGCTTCTGGCTTCCTTGATCTGCTCGGCCACTTCCTTTTCGCGGACGGTTTCCAGATATTGGAGCTCCTCCTTGAGTTCGTCCAGGCGCTCCTGACTCATTCTGTATCTGCTCGTATTAGCCATTGACATGATCTCCTTTAACCTGTTTGCTTGATAAGCAGTTTATTATATCCCGTGTTCTGCCGCCTGTCAACTCGAAAAACCGGTGCTCAGGCGCTCCAGCGCGGTGCGCAGCTGGGGGTCGGCGGCATATTCGGCCATGCCGTTGCCCTCGGCGATCTGATCCAGATCGGACACGACGTTATAGACGATAATGTCCGGCACGACGCCGGGGCTCTGCGCGATATCCACCCGATTGGGGGTCAGGAAGCTGTGGGTGGACAGGCGCAGCGCGCTGCCGTCGGAAATCTCGATGGTCTGCTGGAGGCGGGTGCGGCCCGCGGTACGCTCACCGATCACGGTGCCCCAGCCGGTCTCCTGCATGACGGCGGCGAATATTTCCGCCTCGCCGTAGGTCTGCTCGTTGATGAGCACGCAGATATCCGCCGGGAGGGACTTGTTGTCGGACTTGTACACGTCCTCGTGTCCGCTCTTGTCCACCAGCACAAACAGCTCGCCCTGCGGCAGCAGGTAGTCGAGCGCGGTCTGCAGCTCGGACACCAGGCCGCCTGGGTTGTCGCGCAGGTCGATGACGAACTTCGTCACGTTCTGGTGCAGCAGGCTTTCAAAGGCATCGACGACGGCCTGGCCGCTGCCGGCCTCAAAGCTCTCGACACGGATATTGCCCGCGCCGGTGCGCTCGATTTTGTAAGAGACGGGGCTGACATAAGTGCGCGAGCAGTCCACCGTGATCGGGTCCTTCTGCCCGGAAACCGTGATGGTAAACTTGGTGTTCAGACGGGAGCGGATCATCGTGCGGAATTCGTCGGCGTCGAGCTTGCGCACGTCGATATCGTCCACAGCGGTAATCAGCATGCCGGCGTTCAGTCCGCCGCGCGCGGCGGGCGAATCCAGATTGACCATCGTGACCTGGAAGCCGTCGCTGCCCTGCTTAATGGTGGAAATGCCGGCGCCGGCGACCTCGTTGGCCGAGGAGAGCTGGAAGGTCTTGTATTCGTCGGCCGTCATGTAGGTGCTCCAGCGGTCGCCGAGACTGCTGACCATGGCAGCAGCGGCGGACTCGCCGAGCTTTAAGCGGTCAACGTCGTTGATATAATTGCCCTCGATGAGGTCCTTGATCTCGATATAGCGCAGCGCCTCGTCATAGTCCGCTTCGCCGCCGACGTCCTTTTTCATGTTGGACGAGGTGAGCAGCCAGGTGCCGCCGACGCCGAGGATCAGCAGAATCGCCACGATGCGCAGCGACAGGCGCAGGCTGAAGAGGCGGTGCAGACCGCGGCCCAGCGAATAGAGCAGATTCTTGAGAAGAGTCATAGTCTTTCCCCCAATGATTCCATTTCAGCACGATAGCCGGGCAGCCCAAAAGGGCTGTCCGGCTTCAGCTTGCCAAAAATAGTCCCGTTCGGACTATTTTGACTGCGCTTCAGCCGCCGGGCATTTTGCTGACGGCAAAATGCCATTACCTGAAAAAGCCTGATAGAATCAGACTTTTTCAGACGGCGGGTGATCGAAACGCGAGGCGGGCCTTGCCCCCTCGCGCTCCCCCGCGCCCCTGTTTTCTATACGATTTCACAGCTTTCTTGACAGGCTCAGCCGGGCAGCCCAAAAGGGCTGTCCGGCTTCAGTCCGTGCTGACGGACTGTAAGTTTACTCAGTTATTCTCCCGCGTCCTCCGCGTAGGTCAGCCCGGTAAAGCCGGCCACCACCTCCGGATCGAGGCAGGAATCGCCGTAGCGAATTTCAAAATGGAGATGCGGCCCGGTGGCCCAGCCGGTCGAGCCGACATAGCCGATGGTCTGTCCCTTGGAGACGCTGTCGCCGTAGGAGACCGCGTAGGAGGACATATGGCCGTAGAGCGTATAGTAGCCGTTGCCGTGGTCGATCATGATGCAGTTGCCGTAACCGCCCTTTTCGCCGCACCAGCTCACGGTGCCGCCGTCGGAGGCAACGATGGCCGAGCCGTAGCTTGCGCCGATATCCATGCCGGAGTGGTAGCGCCACTCGTTGAAGATCGGGTGGAAGCGGTTGCCCATGCGGCTGGTGACGTAATAGCAGCCGGGGCAGGGCCAGCCGAAGGAGCCGGTGCTGGTGGTGACCGTCGTGGTCGTGGTGCCGGTATCGCTGCCGGTGCTGCCGGAGTCGCCGCCCGTCTGCTGCTGTTGCTGTTGCTGCTGGCGGCGGCGTTCCTCCTCTTCCCTTCTGCGGCGCTCTTCCTCGGCGCGCTGGCGCTCCAGCTCGTCCACCAGCACGTCGATCTCGTGCTGCTTGGCCTGCTGCTCTTCGTCCAGCTCGTCGATTTCCTCCTGCCACTTCTGGATCTCTTCGATCAGCTCGTTGATGTGGTCGGTGGCCTCCTGGATCTGGCGCTCGAGCTCCTTCTGCTCCTCGCGCAGCGCATCCTGCCGGGCTTCAAGGTCGACCTTGATCTCCTCATACTCGGCCTTGACGCGCTCGGTGTTCTCGCGCGCGGCGATGTAGGCGTCCTCCAGCTGGCGGTCGCTCTCCATGATCTCGCCGATGTCGTCGATCGCGGTGAGCAGCTCGCCGAGGTCGGTGGTGTTCAGCAGCAGGGCCAGGAAATCATAGTCGCCGTTTTCCTCCATCGCGCGCACCCGCGTGCGATAGCGCTCCAGCTGCTGCTCCTCAAGGGCGATGGCCTCGTCCAGCTCCGCCGCCTTGTCGAGGATCATCTGTCCGTAGAGCTCAATCTCCTGATTGTTCAGTTCGATCTGCTGCTTGGTGTAGTCGTTGCGCTCGTCCAGCGCGTGCTTGAGCTCCAGAATGCTGTCCTGCTTGGCCTCGAGGTCGTCTACAACGGCCTGCTTGGCGGCCTTTTCCTCGGCGATCTCGTCGCGCTTTCTCTTCAGCGCCTCGATTTCGTCCTCTGTGACCGCGGAAGCGCTCGGAATCAGCGCGATCAGCAGGCTGAGGATCATGATGACCACCAGAACGGCGGCAAGAATGGATTGTGTTTTCTTATTCATAAGCTTTTTCGGTCAGCAGTCGATGTAGTTAATCCCGGAGAAGTAGCCCGCCGGGTCCACGCGGCCGCCGTTGACAAACACTTCCAGATGGCAGTGCGTGCCGGTGGCCCAGCCGGTCGAACCGAGATATCCGATGGTCTGTCCCTTTGAGACCGTATCGCCCGCACTGACTGCAAAGCCGGACATATGGCCGTAAAGGGTCTGCATGCCGTTTCCGTGGTCGATGATGATGCAGTTGCCGTAGCCGCCGTACCACTCGGCGCGGACGACGACGCCGTCGTCACAGGCGACAATCGCGCCGCCCTCGTTGCCGTAGCCGTCAATATCCATGCCGCTGTGGAAGGTCTCCTCGCCCGTAATCGGATGGATGCGCATGCCGTAGCGGCTGGTGACGTTGTGCCCGCTGGGCACCGGCCACATCAGGCTGCCGCTGCCGACCACCGGGGTATCGCCCGGCTCCTCCGTCGGCTCGGGCTGCGGCTCCTCCGTCGGCTCGGGCTGCGGCTCCGCCGTCGGCTCTGGCTGCGGCTCCGCCGTCTGCTCGGGCTGCGGCTCTGCCGTCGGCTCGGGCTGCGGCTCCGCCGTCTGCTCGGGCTGCGGCTCTGCGGTCTGCTCGGGCTGCGGCTCTGCCGTCGGCTCGGGCTGCGGCTCTGCGGTCGGCTCGGGCTGCGGCTCTGCCGTCGGCTCGGGCTGCGGCTCCGCCGTATCCTCGGGCTCCGGCGTCGGCTTCGGCTTCTTCGCCTCTTCCTCTTCCCTGCGCTGACGCTCGAGCTCGGCGATCAGCAGGCCGATCTGATAATCCGCCGCCGCTTTGGCGCGCTCGGCTTCCTCATATTCCTTGATCGCCTTGTCGATATCCTCCTCGAGGCTGGCGATCAGGTCAGTCGCCTCCTCGATCATGCGTTCGAGCTCCGCCTGTTCATCCAGCAGCTCCTGCTCGCGCTCCTGCAGATCGGCCTTGTAGGCCTCGTATTCTGCCTTGACCGCCTCGTGCTGCTCGCGCGCGGCGATATAGCCCTCTTCGAGCTGACGGTCGCTCTCCATGATCTGACCGATATCGTCGACCGCGGAGAGGATGTCGGAAAAGCTTTCGGCGTTCATCAGCAGATCGAGCATATCGTAGCCGCCGTTTTCCTCCATCACGCGCAGGCGCACGCGCAGACGCTGCAGCTGCTCCTCCTCGATTGCGCGGGCCGCCTCGACGTCCTGCGCCTTTTCCTCGATCAGTTCGTTATAGAGCTTGATCTGCTCCTGGATCAGCGCCAGCTGCTCGGCGGCGATGGCATTGCGCTCATCGAGCGCCTCTTTCTGCTCGAGGACGCTGGCCTGCTGCTCGCGCAGCTCGTCGATCTTCGACTGACTCTTCTGCTGCTTTTCGGAGAGCTCGTCCCGCTCCTCCTGCACCCTGTCGATGTCGCTCTGCGACACGGCGAAGGCCGAAAGCGGCAGCAGCAGAAGCAGAGCGAGCAGCAGCGCTGTCAGACTTGTACTTTTCTTATGTTTCATGCTGTCCTCCTGACAAGAACACCGTGAGTATCAGACCTTCAGGTAGTTCTTGATCGCGTTGACGCCGCCGAACACGCCGACGAAGATGCTCGTGGCCATGAAGGCGATGAACATCGGCAGAGCGACCTGCTCGATCGGGATCACGCGGATGAAGCTGCCGGTCAGCGAGGTGACCATGCGGCCGGTGACGAGGTGATACAGCCCCAGCTCCGCGACGAAGGCCAGGCCGCCGCCCAGGATGCCGAGCACGAGACCCTCAATGACGAAGGGCAGGCGGATGAAGCTGTTGGTCGCGCCGACCATCTTCATGATGGCGATTTCCTCGCGGCGGTTGAAGGTCGCAAGCTTGATGGTGTTGGACATGATGAAGATCGAGATAAACACCAGAATCACGATCAGCACCAGGGCGATGACCGTGACGACGTTGCGCACGGTGACGAAGATGCGGGCATACTCCAGATGCGCGCGCACCCGCGCGATGCCGTCGATCGCCTCAAGCCCGGCCTTGGTCTGGGCCATGAGCGCGATATCGGTCAGCTGCACGACGTAGCGGTGACGAAACACCGTCTCGTCAATGCCGACCATCAGGTCCTTGGAGTAATTTTCCATGAAGTTGTCCATCGCGTCGGCGCGGCTGACAAACTGCACGCCGCTGACGTTGATGATCCCGGTCAGCTGCGGCTCAAGCGCTTTGGCTTCCTCTTCCGTGTAGCTGTCGTCCACGAAGGCGACGACCTCGTTCTGGTTCTCGAGGTTTTTGATCATGGCGTCGATATTCAGCGTCAGCAGAGAGACGCTGCCCATGATAATCAGGCAGGCCATGATGATCGTCACGGAGGCAAAGGACATAAATCCGTGGGTCGTGATGCTGCGGAAGCCCTCACGAATCAAATAACCGCTTCTACTCAATCTCATAGCTGAAATACCCATCCATTCCGTCGCTGGCCACGTGCCCGCCCTCAATGGAGATGACGCGCTTGGCAAAGGCGTTGACCAGTTCCTTCTCGTGAGTGACGACCAGGATCGTGGTCCCCATCTCGTTGATTTTTTCAAACAGCAGCATCAGCTCAAGGCTGCGCACGGGGTCGAGGTTGCCGGTCGGCTCGTCGGCCACGATCATGCGGGGGTTGTTGACCAGCGCGCGGGCGATGGCCACACGCTGCTGCTCGCCGCCGGACAGCTCGTTCGGCATGCGCTTTTCGCGCCCCTCCAGCCCGACGAGTTCGAGCACATAGGGCACGCGCTTGCGGATTTCGCGGTTCGGCGCGCCGACGACGCGCATGGCGAAGGCCACGTTGTCGTAGACGTTCATGTTTTCGATCAGGCGGTAATCCTGGAAAATCGCGCCGATCGTGCGCCGCATTTTCGGCAGCTTCCGGCGCCGGATATTGCGCATGTTGAAGTCGTTGACAATGATCTGCCCCGCGTCGGCCCGGACCTCACCGGTGATGAGCTTCATGACGGTCGTCTTGCCGGAGCCGGAAGGCCCGACCAGAAAGACGAACTCGCCCTCCTTGATGCTCATGCTGACGCCGTCGAGTGCAACGGTGTCGCTGCTCTGATAGACGACTTTCACGTCTTTCATTTCTACCATGTCTTACAGTTCCTCCCTCCGGGGACGGGCAAGCCCAAATCCCGGCTGTATCAGTATTTGCTGGCGCTGAGCGAATCGAGATACTGCTTGACCATCATCGCGACCTTGAAGACGATCGCGTGGTCAAATTCGCGCAGGTCGAGCCCGGTGATCTTCTTGATCTTTTCCAGGCGGTACACGAGGGTATTGCGGTGCACATAGAGCTTGCGCGAGGTCTCGGAAACGTTCAGATTGTTCTCGAAAAAGCGGTTGATGGTGTCGATGGTGTCCTCGTCGAGCGTTTCGATCGGGCTCTTTTTGAACACTTCGTTGAGGAACATCTCGCACAGGGTCGTCGGCAGCTGATAGATGATGCGGCCGAGGCCGAGACTTTCGTACTTGATGATGTTCTTGTCGCTGTCGAAGACGCGGCCGACCTCAATGGCGACCTGCGCTTCCTTGTAGCGGTCGGCCAGCTCCCGGAGATGGTTGGCTTCGGTGCTCACGCCGATGATGCACTTGACGCCCAGCTCCTCCTGCAGAGCCGTTTCTATCTCGCGCGCCGATTTCATGATGAGCTCGTGATCGTCTTCCCCGCTGCCGCCGCGGATCACGACAATGTCGGACTCGTTGATGTTGATGACAAAATCATGCTGCCGGTCCGGGAACAGACGCTGCAGCAGCTCGACGGCCGCCACGTCGGAATTGGCCGTCTGGCGGACGAGAAGCACCGTGCGCGGCTCGTCGGTGACAAAGTGCAGCTCCTTGGCGCGCACATAGACGTCGCCAGGCAGGATGTTGTCGGAAATGATGTTCTTCAGGAAGGCGATCTTGTTGTGCTTCTCCTCGTAGTTCTCCTTGGCCTCGTTGAAGGCCACGGCCGCTAGGGCACAGATCATGCGGCTGAGCTCATCGCTGCCCTCCGCGAAGGCCGCGAATTCAAAGCTCGGCCCGGTAAAGACCAGCGGAAGAAAATACCGCGAGCCGAGAGCGATCGGGCGCTCGGCGCCGTCAAGGTCTCTGGCGTGAAAATCGCCGAGGCGCGAGCCGATCAGCGCAAGCTCGCTGGCCGCGATCACAAAGCCCTGCTCGTCCACCACGCCGACCGTGCGGTCAAGACTGTCCTTCATCTGGGTGATCACATTCTGAAAAATTCTGCTGGACATAAATCATCCTCCCCTGCGATATGGTTAAAAGCACCAAACGAACTCTGATAAGTGGCACTCATAATATCGCATTTTCCGGTGATTTTCAATAGAAAATCAGTCAGCTTTTTGTTAAATTTTTTATAAATGTGATCGTTACGTCAAAAAAGTCCCTGGATCATGCCGTGGTTTTTGGCTTTCTGCCCATAAACACAGTGCACAATTCGTCCTGCTCGAGCGGGCGGAGGCCGCCGGAGCCCAGTCTTTCGTCCAGCACGAGAGCGCCGATCGAGAGGCGGCGCAGCTTGATGACCGGCTTTCCCCGCGCGGCAAGCATGCGTCTGACCTGATGATACTTGCCCTCCTGCACGTAAACGAGGCTGGTGCCGCCGCCCAAGGCTTCCAGCTCCGCCGGCAGGCAGCGCGTCCCGTCTCCGAGAACCAGCCCCTCGCGGAAGGCCGCGGCGTCCGATTCGTCGCACTCGCCGTCCACCTCCGCGCGGTAGCACTTCCAGACGCCGCTTTTCGGCGCCGTGACCCGATGGGCAAAATCGCCGTCATCCGTGAGGAGCAGCAGACCGCTGGTGTCCTTGTCGAGCCGGCCGACCGGAAAAAGGCCGAGCCGCTGCAGCTCCGGCGGCAGCAGATCCAGCACCGTGCGCTGGCTGCGGTCCTCGGTCGCGGTAATCACGCCCTCGGGCTTGTCCATCATATAATAATGAAATCGCTGATAGCTGAGCGTCCGTCCGTCGAGCGTGACGCGGGCATGCGCCGGGTCGAGCTTCTGCTCGGGCTTTGCGGCCGTCTCCCCGTCGAGCGTGACGCGCCCGGCACGGATCAGCTCCTTCACCTCGCGCCGCGAGGCCAGGCCCAGATCGCAGAGATATTTGTCCAGTCGCATCAGCGCCATCGTGTCGCCCTCATGTTTCAGCAAAGATATTTTTTGTCATTATTATGTAAACATTATACACGAAGTCTGTAAGAATTCATATCAGCAAAATCAACAAAAATCGGGCCTTTATTTTGTGTTTTATTACCATAATCTACCCGAATTTCGGACATGATTCCGGCTTTGCGGGCATATCGTATCACGAGGTGAGAAGATATGCTCGAAAAAAAGGCAGAAAAACAACGAAAGAATGCGCGGCTGGTGCTGCTGGCCGCGGCCCTGCTGCTCGCGGCGCTGCTGCTCCTGGGGCACTTTGCCGGCGGGCGCGGAAAAAACGCGCAGACGGCGCAGGACCGGCTGGATTTCCTTTCGTCGCTCGGCTGGGAGGTCGATCCGGCGAGCGAGCAGACGCAGACCGTCACGGTTCCCGACTGCTCGGAGGGCGCAATGGCCGATTATAACGCGCTGCTGCAGCGCGGGGGCTACGACCTGAGCGACTACGCAGGCAAGAACGTGGAGCAGTTTCAGTATGAGCTGCTCAATTATCCGGGCGAGACGCAGACGGTCTATCTCACGCTGTACGTTTATCACGGCCGGGTGATCGGCGGCGACATCCACACCGCCGCGCTGAACGGCTTTATGCACGAGCTGCGGCCTAACGAGTGAAAAAAAGCGGGGGCTGTGGCTTCACAGTCCCCGGCGTGTTTGGATTGTTTCGTGCGCTCAGATATCGGATCTGGGCGGTTCGACCTTCGTTGGATGCGCCAGCACGCCGATCTGCAGGCTGCCGAGCATCGCGTCAAGCTCTGCCTGGTGCTCGTCGATGAGGCTTTGCGGCGCGCTGATATGCAGCGTGAACTGATCCGGGCTCGCCGGCAGGATCAGTGTCCACCAGACGACTTCCCCGTTTTCTTCCCGGCTTGTCTCCGTAGCGAGCGTCGCCTTCATCCCGTTCGGCAGCTCGATCTCTCGGAAATCGACGCCCGTGCCGCACATGCCGAAGACATCCCACCAGCACACTCGGATGCTGAAATCATCATCCGTCGGGGCGTGCAGCACCAGGGATTTCTGTCCCTCTCTCTGCTCCCCCTCCGTCCAGGTCCAGCCCTCCGCGAGCCACAGCCGCAGATAGCTGTCCAATCCGTCCAGCGTGACGGAATTATCCGTCATGACGACGGGGCTGTCGGTTGCTTCCTGTTTCATTGTTTCATCCTCCTCCGGCGCCGGGGTTTCCGACGGCGTCTCCGTTTCCTGCGCCGTTTCCGGCGCGGCCGGCGTGCTTTCCGGTTCCGGTGCCGGCGCTGCACAGGCGCTCAAAAGCAGCAGAGCAAGCAAAAGCGGGATCAGTTTTTTCATCACGTGCCCTCCCTGTTTTTCATTCTGTCTGCTTGGACGACGCAAACGGTAAAATGTTCCCGTAAATTTTTGCCCGCACGGAAAGTGCGGGCAAAAAATTACTGTTTCTTCTCGTTTTCGGCCTTGATTTTGGCCAGCTCCTGCTCCTCCAGCACGCGATAGGCCACCTTGCCCACCAGGGTCTTCGGCATATCGTCCCTAAACTCGATATCGTAGGGCATGGCGTATTTCGCGATGTGCTCGCGGCAGTAGCTGAGCAGCTCCTGCTTAGTCTCCTCGGTGGCGGGCACATTGGCGGCGAGCTTGACGAAGGCCTTGACCTTCTGCATCTTGTAGGCGTCGGGCACGCCGATCACGCAGCTCATCTGCACCTTGTCGTTGGCGTCGAGGATGTTCTCGATCTGCGCGGGATAGACGTTGTAGCCGGAGGAAATAATCATACGCTTGGCGCGGCCGCGGAAGTAGATGAAGCCCTCCTCGTCCATCACGCCGAGGTCGCCGGTATAGACCCAGGTCAGACCGTCGGCATGACGGCGCAGGGTCTGGGCGGTCTCCTCCGGGTGCTTCATGTATTCCTTCATCACGGTCGGGCCGGCGAGCAGAATCTCGCCCTCCTGCCCGTAGGGCAGCTCCTTGTCGGTGCCTGGCTCGACGACCTTGATATAGGTGTCGGGGAACGGAATGCCGATGCTCCCCTCCTTGGCCTTGGTCAGCGGCGTCAGGCAGCAGGCGGTGACGGTTTCGGTGGTGCCGTAGCCCTCGCGCACCTGGATGGTCGCGCCGTGCTCGGCGAGGAATTTGTCAAACTTCTTTTTCAGCTCGATGGACAGACTGTCGCCGCCGGAGAACACGCCCTTGAGGCAGCTCAGGTCGGCGCCCTCCATGCTCTTGAGGCGCAGCAGTGCTTCATAAAGCGTCGGCACGCCGGCGATCAGGTTGCAGCGGTATTTGACCAGATCCTTGGCATAGCTCGCGGCGGTAAAGCGCGGGATCAGGATGCAGTGGCCGCCCTGGGAGAGCATGGTATGCACGCAGACGCCGAGGCCGAAGCCGTGGAACAGCGGCATGGCGGCGAGCATCTTGTCGCCGGGGCGGAAGATGGGGTTGGCCGCGACGACCTGCTGGCCGAGGGCGTTGAAGTTGAGGTTGGTGAGCACGATGCCCTTGGTGGTGCCGGTCGTGCCGCCGGAATAGAGGATGACGGCGGGATCATCGGCCTTACGGGCAACGGCGGGGCTGCCGGCAAAGTCCTTCGCCTTGCGGAGAAAGTCCTTCCACAGCAGCACATGCGGCGCATCCGCCGGAACCTTCGCGATCTTGCGGCCTTGCGTAAGCTGGTAGCCGAGCTTCATCAGGGGGCTCAGCGCGTCCCGGATCGAGGCGATCAGCAGGGTCTCGACGCCGGTGTTGCCGAGGATGCGGGCAAACTTGGGATAAAACTGATCGAGCGTGACGGCGACCTTGCTTTCGGAGACGTTCAGATAGAACTCGATCTCCTTCTCCGCGGACAGCGGGTGGATCATGTTCGCAATCGCGCCGATGCGGTTGACGCCGTAGAAGAGATAGACGGCCTGGGGGCAGTTGGGCATTGCGATGGTGACCTTGTCCCCCTCCTGCACGCCGATGGCGCGCAGCGCGCGGGCGCAGCGCTCGGTCTGGGCGATGAGGGTCGGATAGTCGGTCGACTTGCCCATGAAGGTAAAGGCCGTATTATTGGGATAGGTCCGGGCGATCTTCTCGACAGCCTCAAACATGGTGCCCTGAAAATAGTCCAGATGCATCGGGGTCTCGCCCATAAAGGGCGCCCAGGGTGTTTTTGCGGTAATCGTTTCCATGTCCCTCATCTCCTGCAATTTATTTGAAGTCAAAGCCGCTGGGCTCGCCGAAGGGGCGATCCAGGAGCTCGGGGTGAGCGAAGATGTACTTGACGAGCTTCAGGCTGCGGACGAAATAGAAGCCGTCGGCAATGCGCTCGTCCAGCGTGGCGCCGATATCCACCACATCACGGATCTGCTTGGAGCCGTCCTCCATGACCATTTCCTGCTTGTGGATCGTGCCGATGGTGACCATGATGCTGTTGGTGCCGTAGTTGTTGAGGTGGTGGTAAACGGCCGGGCCCTTGATGCTGCCGAGGTTGGAGAGCAGCACGGTGGAATAGTTGGTGTCGCCGTCTGTCAGGGCCTTGGGGTTGACGCCCCAGAAGTCCAGCCAGCGGATCACGCGGATCAGGAACATCAGCACGAGGCGCGGGATCTTGGCAAAGCCGTCGATCACGCTGTCGATGCCGCCGGCGGAATGCTCGCTCTTGCGCATCTCCTTCACTTCGCCCGCCACGTGGTAGCTGAAGGTGTCAAGCGTGTCCTCGTCCTTGGGCGTAAAGAACATCAGCGCTTCCTCGGCGTGATCGCTGAAGCGGCGCTTGGCGACAAAGCTCAGGCTGATCTCGTTGCGCTCATACATGCGGCGTCCCTGGATAAAGCGGTTCATCTTCGGCCGCTCGCGCACCATGCGGCCGATGGCCAGGATGAAGCAGTGAAACACCGTGGTCTTGTAGTCCGGGTGCTGCGCGTTCTTTTTCTCCAGAAACTTCAGCAGCTCGGTCAAGTCGATCTGATCGTTGAGATAGACCTCCGCATCGGTGCGGTTGGGCATGATGTGCATCATGATGGTGTTGAGGCCTGGCAGATCTCTCAGCAGGCGGCCGTCGCGGCGGTCGCCCAGGCGTCTTTTATAGGTTTCAGGCATTGTAAGTCCTCCTGCTGTGGCTGTGTGAATGAACTGTGAACTCCGATTCTTGATTGTAACCGACAGCGGGCGAAAAAGCAAGATATTTGGCTTATTTTAATTAAAAAATTTGAAAGAAAAGAAGAGAGGCGAAGGAGACACTTCGTAAAGAAGTGCCTCCTTCGGATTTGTGGCAGGCCGATTGACCCTGCCGGATAGGGATGATATAATTATCTAAACAAATCGGGCTTTATGAGGGCAAAACAAATGAGACTGCTGTTTCAAATGGATCAAAGGGATTACGATCAATGTACGCATACTTTTACACGCAATTCTGCAAGAAGCATTATTATCAGAGACGGCAAGGTCGCCATGATCCACAGTTTAAAGTATGATTACTACAAATTTCCCGGAGGAGGAATAGAAAACGGCGAAAATCCTATTGAGGCCATGATACGAGAGACGCGGGAAGAAGCAGGCTTGGCTGTTATTCCCGAGTCAGTTATAGAATATGGATATGTGCATAGGATTCAAAGGAGCGATATGGACGCCACAGAATGCTTTATACAGGATAATTACTATTATCTGTGTAAAGCGATGGATCAATTAACATCTCAACAACTGGATGATTATGAGGCGCAGGAATCTTACAGGCTGGAGTTCGTGGAGCCGCTTGTTGCAATCAGCAAGAACCGCAATGTAAAGAACAGCCCATATAATCAGTTGACGTTTGAAAGAGAAGCACGGGTGCTCGAAATTCTAATTACGAATAAACTGCTGAGGTAACAACTTCCGGGTTTCTGAGATACTGCAGAGGGACGGGAAAAGCCTTCCCCTTGAGGGGAAGGTGGCACGGCGCCAGCCGTGACGGATGAGGTGGAAAGCCTTGAATCAAACAAATAACCCCAAGTTAAAAAGAAACGCGCAAAAGCTTCGCCGCGAAATGACGAAGGAGGAGCGACGCCTTTGGTATGACTTCCTGAAACAACTCCCAGTCACGGTCAACAGGCAAAAGGTCATCGACCATTACATTGTGGACTTCTACTGTGCCTCGGCTAAGCTTGCGATCGAGTTGGACGGCTCACAGCACTATGAGGACGAGGGTGCTGCTGCCGATCGGGAAAGAGACCATGCCCTGAATCAGCGTGGAATTACCATCGTGCGATATTCCAATAACGACCTCAACAGGAATTTCGATGGGGTGTGTGCTGACCTTTTGAGGCGGCTCGGCCTGACGGGTATTGAGTAAACGCGGAAAGACACCTCATCAGTCAGCCTTGCGGCTGACAGCTTCCCCTCAAGGGGAAGCCTTTGGCGAGTTCACCCCTGTCCACGATTCTAACG